>ERZ1034865.4-NODE-4-length-244615-cov-16.028946_pt1 | contig 244615 bp, 184 predicted proteins | sample MGYA00520632_ERZ1034865 | MGnify/ENA primary metagenome ERZ1034865 (study PRJEB33766, sample SAMN09781738) | gut metagenome | biome: gut microbiome | host: Homo sapiens | place: Madagascar | study: EMG produced TPA metagenomics assembly of the PRJNA485056 data set...
ACCCCCAGTCCCTACGGGACAGCCCCGGTGGGGCACGGGGAAAGGATTCCCCGAATCCCCTTCGGTCGCTACGCTCCAATTACCTATACCTATATTCTTAAGTAATCATATTTTTAGGAATTAGAATAGGGACCAACTGCAATAATCCCCTTCGGGTGATCCTCCCCGCGAAAGCGGGTTCCCTCCCTCTTCGGGAGCCAAAGTCACCCAAAGGGGATTATTACCAGTTAAACTTACATATTCATTAATTATCCGCAGCCAATATATTGACGGCCACCATCTCACAATTTCACATATTCAGAAATAATTGCTAAATTCGCACTTGGATTGTCTGAAAGACTTTATGTTGAGGAAATTGTCCATAGTGCCGATCTTACTGGCGATGATGATGATGACGCTGGCGACTGTGCTGCCGCATCATCACCATCAGACAATGATCTGCATTGTGGAGGAAGTCTGCGGGATGGACGGGTGCTGCGATGACGAGCACACGCACCATTCGGACACCAACCACAACCAGGACGAAAGCCACTGCGTGGCACACAAGCAGTACTGCCCGTCGGAAAGGCTGCACATTGACAATCAAGATTTTGGCATTGACGCCGGCGACATGTTCCCGATCCTTGCCATTCTCTCCAACCTACTGACCATCACCTCCGAAAGCACCGCTAATGAATATGCTTCCGGGGATCTCATACCATCTATCGCACCGCCATTGGTCTCTTCAATGGCTCCCAACGCCCCGCCCGTCGCTGCGTAACATTCAGTCCACCATCTTGGTTCCGCATCAAGTGCGATAAGCGCAAATTACTGAATGTTAACCGGTTGCAAATCCCTGCCCGGCTAAATCGGAGGGCAGGACTTACGAATATACTGATTATCAACACAGTACGGGAAACAGCCATTTTTACGGAATGACCATCCGTGCGATGTGATAAGCGTCAAACGGAGGCAATAATGCTAATTAACAGGTCGGGACGCGTACAATGAATAGAGAGAGGCGGAATCAGCCTATTCAATAATTTTAGGATATTTATAACTCAAATATTCACTTAAAAACATATATTCACTTAAAATGAAGAAAACGATAATAACGTTGATGGCATTCTGCGCTATTTTGGCAGGGTGCGGTAACCATTCAAATCACGGGGATCACAATCACGATCACGAGGCTGAGGCTCACGAGGAGCACGAGCACGGGCATAACCATAGTGGCGAGGCCTGCAAGGGGCATAACCACGAACACGAACACAGCCACGGTGAGGCTGACGGGCACGAGGACGGTCACGGGCACGATGGCGAGATCGAGGTGAGCCTTGAGCGCCAGAAAACATTCGGAATCACGACCGACACTGTAGCCGTGGGTGATTTCAATGAGGTGATCCACACAAGCGGACAGATTCTATCCGCTATGGGAGACGAGATGACCGTAGTGGCGAAAAGTTCCGGAGTCGTCAGCTTCGGGAAACTGGCAGAGGGCTCGGCCGTAGGTAAAGGCTCGCTGATCGCGACAATCTCATCCAAGGAACTCGGTGGCGGAGACCAGCTTGCTAAGGTAAAAGCCACATACGAGGCAGCGAAGAAAGAATATGAACGAGACATTCAACTGAGCAAGGACAACATTGTCAGCGAAAGCCATTTGGATCAAAGCAAACTGGCATACGAACAGGCCAAGGCAGAGTACGATGCGCTGGCTTCCGGCACATCCAAGGATGGTAACGTCAGCGTCACTTCCCCGCTTGGCGGATTCATCAAGAAACTCAACGTCAACCAGGGTGACTATGTCGAGACCGGAACCCCGATCGCGGTTGTCAGCCAGAACAGAAGGTTGCGGCTCCGCGCCGATGTCTCCGAGAAATACTACGGACTCATCAGCGGAATCAAGGACGCCAACTTCTCAACATCCTACAGCGACGAGACCTACAATATGAAGGCTTTGAACGGCCGGTTGGTCGGCTACGGAAAGGCCTCTGACGGAGACTATTATATTCCTGTGACATTCGAGTTCGACAACAAGGGAGACCTTATTGCGGGATCCTATGTGAATGTCTATCTGAAATCATCCTCGTCCTCAAGGGCCATAAGCGTTCCGGTCGGAGCGGTGGTCGAGGATCAGGGAGTTTACTACGTTTTCGTGCAGAATGACGAGACCGGCTTCCTCAAACGCGAGGTCAAACTCGGACAGTCTGACGGGCAGAGAGTCCTGATAAAGAGCGGATTGAACGAAGGCGATGTTGTTGTGGCCACAGGTGCCATCCAGGTGAAACTCGCTTCCGTAACAGCCGTTCCGGCAGGTCACACACACAGTCATTAGGCCTATGGAACAGCTCAAACACGAAAACGGACTGTTGAACGGAATCATCCGGTTCTCACTCAACAACCGAATGGTGATCCTTGTGATCGCCGCACTCTGCCTCGTAGCGGGGATATATTCAACAATGCACACTGAAGTCGATGTGTTCCCGGATCTGAACGCGCCGACTGTGGTCGTGATGACGGAAGCAGAAGGGATGGCTCCGGAAGAGGTCGAAAGACTCGTCACTTTCCCTATCGAGACCGCCGTCAACGGTGCGACAAACGTGCGCCGCGTACGCTCGTCATCCGCAACCGGATTCTCTATCGTCAACATCGAATTCGACTGGGGAACAGACATTTACAAAGCCCGCCAGATCGTCTCCGAGAAAATAGCGATGGTCGGTGCTGACCTTCCAGAGAATGTCGGCAACCCGACTCTCGGACCTCAGGCCTCAATCCTCGGCGAGCTGATGATCATCGGCCTGACCGCCGACACGACCTCTATGCAGGACCTTCGCACGATCGCCGACTGGACGATCAGGCCAAGACTCCTCTCGACCGGCGGCGTTGCCCAAGTCGCGGTGATGGGAGGCGACATCAAGGAATATCAAATTCTGATGGATCCCGGCAAGATGCGCCGCCACGGTGTGTCGATGGACGAGGTCATCTACGCCGTCAAAGGAATGAACCAGAATGCCTCCGGCGGCACTCTCTATGAATATGGCAATGAATATATCGTCCGTGGCCTCCTGTCCACCAACGACATAGACGAACTGAAAAAGGCTGTGGTGAAGACCTCGGAAAACGGTTTGCCGATCACATTGGACGCAATCGCTGACGTGCGTATCGGCCCCAAGACTCCGGTTCTCGGCGTGGCCTCCAACGACGGCAAGCCTGCCGTGCTGCTGACCGTGACCAAACAGCCGAACACCAACACTTTGGCTCTCACCGGAAGGCTTGACAACGCACTTGACGAGCTCAAGGCGAACCTCCCGGCTGACGTTAAGATCAACTCACAGATTTTCCGCCAGTCCAGGTTCATCGACAGTTCGATCGACAACGTGAAGAAGTCCTTGATCGAGGGTGCGATATTCGTGATAATCGTGCTGTTCATATTCCTGATGAACTGGCGCACCACCATCATCTCCCTCATCTCAATCCCGCTTTCCATCGTCTTCTCTTTGCTGGCGATCCGTTGGATGGGACTGACGATCAACACGATGAGCCTCGGCGGAATCGCCATCGCCATAGGTTCGCTTGTGGACGACTCGATTGTGGACGTGGAGAATGTGTTCAAGCGATTGCGGCAGAACCGAGAAAAACCCGAAAATGAGCGGGAGAGCGTAATCAAAGTTGTTTACGAGGCCTCGAAAGAGGTCCGTATGCCGATGCTTAACTCAACGCTCATCATCATCGCCAGCTTCCTGCCTCTGTTCTTCCTCTCCGGAATGGAGGGAAGGATGCTCAAACCGCTGGGAATCACGTTCATCATCTCGTTGATGGCATCGACACTCGTGGCTTTGACCGTCACTCCTGTCCTCAGCAGTTTCATGCTCGGATCACAGAACAGCGACAAGACCGGCAAGGAACCGACTCTGGTACGCTGGCTCAAGAAGTACTATGAAAAGGCCCTCAACTGGTCTGTAGGACACAAAAAGAGTTTACTCTTCGGCGTCGGAGCGCTGCTTGCGGCTGCTGTGGTGATGTTCTTCACCCTCGGCGGAAGCTTCCTCCCGGCCTTCAACGAAGGCTCGTTCACAATCTCCATCAGCACTGTTCCTGGAATATCCTTGGAGGAGTCTGACCGCATGGGCCGCACGGCGGAGGAGCTCCTGCTCAGCATCCCGGAGATCAAGACCGTGGGTCGTAAGACAGGCCGGGCGGAACTCGATGAACACGCATTCGGAGTGAACAGCTCTGAGTTTGAATGCCCGTTCGAGCTTGGTAAGAAAACCAGAAAGCAGTTGACCGAAGAGGTACGTCAGAAATTAGCCGTGCTTCCTGGAGTGAACATTGAGATCGGAGGTCCTATCTCTCACAGAATCGATGCGATGCTCTCCGGAACAAAGGCCAACATCGCCATAAAGTTGTTCGGCTCGGATCTCAACAAGATGTACGAGATCGGCCAGAAGATCAAGACATCAATCTCTGGTGTGGAAGGCATCGCTGACATCAATGTGGAGCAGCAGGTCGAAAGGCCGGAGCTGAACATAACCCCGAAACGCGAGATGCTCGCCCGCTACGGAATATCACTGCCGGAGTTCGCCGAAGTAGTGAGGGTGATGATGGAAGGCGAAGTCGTTTCGACAGTCTATGAGGGCAACCGCTCGTTCGACCTCACGTTGAAAGTCAATGATGACGCACGCTCAAGCATCGAGAGGATTTCCGATCTGACCATAGACACCGGTGACGGCAAGAAGGTTCCACTGTCCTATGTGGCCGACATCAAGTCATCAGCCGGACCGAACACTATCAACCGCGAGAACGTCAGCCGTAAGCTGGTCGTTTCCTGCAACGCCACCGGTGGAGAACTCGCCAAGGCCGTCGGAGCCATCCGAGAGAAGATAGCCGAGAACATCGAACTCCCTGAAGGTTACCATATTGAATACGGTGGACAGTTCGAGAGCGAGGAAAGGGCATCCAAGACCATAGCCCTCGTGAGCATATTCAGTATATTCATCATCTTTATGCTTCTGTACGGCGAGTTCAAGAACATCTCGCAGTCGCTCGTCGTGCTGCTGAATCTGCCGCTGGCGCTCATCGGAGGCGTGTTCGCCATATTCTTCACCGACGGAATCCTGAGCATTCCGGCCATCATCGGATTCATCTCGCTGTTCGGCATCGCGACCCGCAACGGTATGCTCCTGATCGACCGCTACAACGTGCTCGCATCGGAGGGGCATTCGCGCGAGGAGGCTGTGATGATCGGCTCGCTGGACAGGCTGAACCCGATTCTTATGACCGCCATCACTTCCGCGCTGGCACTGCTTCCGCTCGCGCTTGGCGGCGACCTGCCCGGCAATGAGATCCAGTCCCCTATGGCCAAGGTGATCCTCGGCGGACTATTCTCCTCCACCCTGCTGAACGGGTTCGTCGTGCCGGTGATCTATCTCATCAACTCCAAGTCCAAGAAACATGACTGATGAAAAATCATCGTCACACACTCAATTGGTCGCTGAACCCGTCGAGGCGAGCCAACCGAAACAACAAGAATTATAGTAATATTTTAATATGAAACACCGTAATATTAACAAATTATTATTAACTATTTATATCTGTGCAGGAAGCACCTTTGCGGTCTACGCACAGACCTCCACAGAAGCCGTCCTCCGGCAAATAGAGACAAACAATCCGCAGTTGAAAGCCGCAGCCGCTGAAGTGGAAGCCGAGAAACTGGCCAACCGTGCAGACGCATTGCTGGAGAACCCGGAGTTCGAGTTCAACTACCTGTGGGGAGCCGACGGCATCGGCAACAGACGTGACTTCCGCGTTACCCAAGCGTTCGATGCAGCCACTCTGACCGGTATGAAATCCAGACAAGTAGCCGGACAGAACGAACTTGCCACACTGCAATACAAAGCCGAGAGGCTTAACGTGCTACTCGAAGCCAAGCAAGCCTGCATCGATCTCATCTACTACAACGCCCTTAAAGCCGAACTGGACACTCATCTGGCACAGGCACAGACTCTCGTGTCGTCTTTTGAGAAAAGGCTGAAAGCCGGTGGAGCCAATGTCATCGACCTCAACAAGGCCAAGGTGCATATGACAAGCGTGCGTGGCCAGATCTCACAAGTAGAAGTTGAGCGTCAGACCCTGCTGGCGAAACTGAAGAGCCTCAACGGTGGGAACGACATCGCTCTTGAAGATTCCGCCTACGGCCTTTCAGACAACTTGCCATCCGATTTCGATTCGTGGTACGAGTCGGCGTCGCAGAAAAATCCAGTCCTGCAATATGTCCGTCAGGAGGTTACTGTAGGCAAAAAACAGTTGTCCATCGACAAGACTGCCTGGGTACCTGAACTGACCGTCGGCTATATGAGCGAGCTCACGACATCAGACAAGTTTCGAGGCGTGACAGTGGGTGTGAATATTCCTCTGTGGAGCAACGCCAACAAAGTGAAGCAGTCCCGCGCGAAGATCGCCGCCGCAGAATCCCGCAAGGCTGCCGCAGAGCAGCAGTTCTATTTCGACCTTCTGGTCCAGTACAACCGCGCCGCCAGCCTCAAGGAGAACTCCGAACTGATGCGCGCCTCCCTAAGCGAGACCGACAGCCGTGACTACCTGCTGACAGCCCAGTCCCGAGGCGAGATCTCGATGATTGAATATCTCGTCGAGACCGACCAGTACTATGAAGCCCTGGAGCAGACCCTCGCCGCCGAGCGAGACTACCATCAGGCACTCGCCCAGCTGAACGCTGTGGAGCTTTAGCCTGTTTTAGCCGATGCACAGCCACGAACTTGGCACATCGACATCTGACGTTGCGCAGCTGCTCGCTCGAATTCTTCTCGTGGCACCTAACCAACTAATAATGAGCATCAAAAGGTATCTCGTGGTTCAATTTTATGAACCACGAGATATTTCATTATATTGACAATCAAGGCATTATCTGCCACGCCAACGAAGCAAGTGTTGCCGTGGCACTCAACCGATTGAATATCAAGCACAATGACTGTCTCGTGGTTCAATTTCATGTACCACGAGACAGCTCTCTTACTTGATAATCAGGGCATTATCCGCCAAGACATAAATTACATTTTGAAGTCTGAGTTGAATTGTCTAAATTGCAAGCGATTAAATTGACCAGTGACTGAATATGAGTCGCCGTGAACCAGCCTCAGATGATCGCTTATGATGAGGCTCTTTTAAACACTTACTAAACTAATGACTATGATAGGGTCGAGATGCGGGAGCCATCAGGGAAACACTGTGGCACACATATTTCAAAGGGCGCGGAATGGGTTCGTTGTGTTCTACAACGTCAAAGATTCACTGTTTTTCATCACATCATTTTGTATTATCGCCCGACGGCATGGTGTCAAGGTGTTGGCACTATGCCTGATGTACAATCATGTTCACATTCTGTTGGACACAGATGACAAAGAATCTATAAGACTGTTCATCAAGGAACTGATGTCGTACTTCTGCAAATCATACAACCGCAGGTATGGGCTTTCCGGAGTGCTGTTCGATAGCTACGGTGTGTCGCTGAAGAAAGGAGACAAAGCCATCAGGACAGCTTTGGCTTACGTCAACAACAACCCGGTCGAAGATCACATCTGCGGGAAAGCCGAGGAGTGGCGATGGAACTTTCTGGCATATTCGGACTCTGACCACCCATATTCAGAGAAGGTCAATTTAGGCATTGCATCAAGAAGGCTGAGGAGAGCGGTGGCCAAAGTGAAGTACCTGCATGCGACCGAAAGACCTTTGACATACGAAGTGCTTGACAACCTCTTCGACTCGCTTGCCATAAAAGAAAAACAACAACTGGTGGACCTGATAATCAATGAATATGCAATCGTTGATTTCCGCCTGGCCATCAGTTTTTATGGCGATTACGACAAGATGCTTATAGCATTCGCCAGCAACACTGGATGTGAATACGAGATCAGCGAGCCTTTTGACCCGCATTCCGGTCAGGCATACCGGAAAATGGCGGACTATCTGGCCAGGGACAACAGGTTCAAATCAATCGGCGAGGTGATCAATCTCCCTTTAGGAAAGTTAGTGGAATATTTAGACGAACTTGTCAGCCAATGTGGCGTCAGGCAATGCCACGCGATGAAGTTCCTGCACATTATCCAGAATCGCCTTGGCACCTAAATACTTGATAATGTGCAAAATAAACTTTCTCGTGGTTATCATTTAGAAACCACGAGAAAGCCTTTTTAATTAATAATCAATACATTATCTGCCAAGCCCTCCGAAAAAGCTCGTTTGGACTGTGATGTCTCAGCTTGAAATAATAATCCAAATCTGCGATCTTGGCTCGATGAAAGGCTGTGCGCTCCAGCGAAACTACTCTACGGCGGCGATGCACTCGAGTCCCTTGTTGAGAGAGACGGTAATCCTATTCATTGGAACCAGCGAAGCTACTCTGCGGCGGCGATGCACTCGATCTCGACGAGGGCTCCTTTCGGGAGGGTCTTGACGGCGAAGGCGCAGCGGGCCGGGAACGGGGCTTTGAAGAACTCGGAATAGATTCCGTTCATCGCGGCGAAATCATTCATGTCAGCGAGGAATACGGTGGTCTTCAGGACTTTGTTGAGGTCGGAGCCAGCCTGCTCGAGGATTGACTTGAGATTGGTCAGGGACTGACGGGTCTGGGCCTCCACTCCCCCTTCCGGGAACGCACCGGTGGCAGGATCGATAGGAAGCTGGCCGGAAACGAAGATGAAACCGTTATGCTCGATGGCCTGGCTGTACGGGCCGATGGCCGCTGGGGCTTTTTCTGTGCTTATCTGTCTCATAAAATCAAATTTTTGCCAAATTTAGGAAATTGAAAAGTAATTTGCCAAAAAACTACAGACAGAGTCAAAAGGGCTTCCAAGAAACTTCGCAAACATAGTAGTAAGCGTTAATAAATAAGATGCAGCTTTGAATAGTTTGAAATGTTCTTTGAGGTGAAATAATCTTGGTAAAGATTTAGTGGTATTTTAGAGGATGATGCCTTTGGGAGGTAGGAGTGTGCCGGTGGCACATGGCTGATGGGAAAAGACATATAGACCGAAAAGACATTCAAAGATAGCCAAGTTATTCTTTAAGGATTACATAATTGGTGGTAAAATGTGTAAATTTGTAGAACGAACATTAAAAACACATTTTACTATGGCACTCGAACAACAGATCCAGAAGGACATAATGGAGGCGATGAAGGCTCACGATGAGTCTCGCCTTAACGCGACAAGAGGCATCAAGTCAGAGATTCTCCTCGCGAAGACATCAGGAACGGAACACGAACTCTCAGACGCTGACGTGCTGAAAATCATCCAGAAGCTCGTGAAGCAGCGCAAGGAGTCCGCTGAGCTCTACACCCAGGGCAACCGTCCGGAACTCGCCGAGAAAGAACTCGCCGAGATGAAGGTGATGGAAGCCTACCTGCCGAAGGCACTTTCCGAGGACGAGGTCAGGAATATTCTTAAAGAGGTTGTCGCCGAGGTCGGAGCGACCGGTCCTAAAGATATGGGCAAGGTTATGGGAGCGGCGACCAAGAAGTTGGCAGGACAGGCTGACGGCCGTTTGATCTCGACTATCGTAAAGGAACTGCTCGCACAGTAGTATTTTATAAATATTTGCACAGTAGTATTTTATAAATATTTGAAGAACAACAGCATCTATGATTAAGGAATCACGGAATATTGCTGCTGCGATCGCCGCGCTGACATTGTCGGTCGCGGCTTTCGCGCATAGTAAAGAGAATGTGGCCGCCGGCGCTTCGACAGGCTCAGCGACCGGGCAGGATCTCTACAAGGAGTTCCAGAATCCGCCGAAGTCCGCCCGCCCGAGGGTGTGGTGGCACTGGATGAACGGAAACATCACCAAGGACGGAATCAAGAAAGACCTTCTGTGGATGCAGAAGACCGGAATCGTGGGATTCCACAACTTCGACGCCGGCCTTGAGACCCCGCAGATTGTGGACAAGAGGCTCATCTATATGACCCCGGAATGGAAGGACGCTTTCAAGTACGCCATCAACCTCGCGGACAGCCTTGACATGGAGATGACCATCGCAAGTTCCCCAGGCTGGAGCGAGACCGGCGGCCCGTGGGTCAAGGACGAGGACGCTATGAAGAAACTCGTCTGGAGACAGGTCGAGATCAAGGGCGGACAGCCTGTCAGCCTGAAACTCCCGGAGGGCTTCGACATCACCGGACCGTTTATGGATTTCACCGGCTCGTTCGACGGAGTATCTCAGGTTTTCCTCAGAAAAAAGTTCTACAGGGACATTGCCGTTGTCGGAGTGAAGCTCAGTGACAAGGACATCAACCTCAAAGAGTTGCATCCTGTAATCACTTCAAGCGGTTGCGATGCCACAGGCGAGGAAATGCTCGAAAGGATCACCGGTGACAGCGTAGGAGATTACCTCGACGTCAAAACCGACAAGAACGGCAAGTGCTGGATCCAGTACGAGTTCGCTGAGCCTCAGACCATCAAGGCCGTTGTGGTCTCCGAGCTCAGGAAGGACACAAATCCTTACGTCCACACAAAGGAACTCCAGTACAGCGACGACGGAATCAATTTCAAGAGCATCAATCTCTCCTACCAGGCCACGGCACAAAGGACCTACGCCATCCCGGCGACCACAGCCAAATATTTCAGACTCAGCCTTAAAGACAACAAAGGGAAGAAAGACTGCGAGTTTGGAATAGCCCAATTCGCACTCTCAACGGTCACAAGAATCCAGCTCGCCGGAGACAAGGCCGGCAACAGTTTCTACCGCTTGCTCTGGATGGAGGACACTCCGTACAGCAGTGAGGCGGCCAGACTTGAGGATGTGGTCGATCTCACACCATACGTCAAGGACGGCACTCTCACATGGAACGCTCCGGAAGGCAACTGGAGAATATTCCGTTTCGGCTACAGCCTGACCGGCAAGACCAACCATCCCGCCTCACCGGAAGCCACCGGCCTTGAGGTTGACAAGCTCGACCCGAAGGCCATCACTGAATATTTCCACAACTACCTCCAGACCTATGCCGATGCCTCCGGCGGAAAGCTCGGCAAGGACGGCATTGAATATCTCCTAACGGACAGCTACGAGGCCGGAGCGCAGACGTGGACCAGGAATATGTTCGAAGAGTTCAAGGCCAGAAAAGGCTACGATCTTCTCCGCTGGATGCCAGCACTGACAGGAATGGTTCTGAACAACACCGAGGAGACCGAGCGTTTCCTGTTCGACTGGAGAAGGACGATCGGAGACATGATCTCCGAATATCACTACGACCTCCAGAACGAGATCCTGAAGCCTTACGGAATGAAGCGATACACGGAAAGCCACGAGAACTACCGCGCCAACCTCTCCGACGGAATGGACTGCAAGAGGTACGCCGAGATTCCGATGTCAGCCTTCTGGATGGACTACAAGAACGGGAATGTGTTCAATCCTCGTTTCGAGGCCGACGTGCGCGAATCCGCCTCCGTGGCTCACATCTACGGCCAGAACATCGCCGCCGCGGAGTCGTTCACATCCGACGGCTACAGGGACGGGGCCTGGGTCTTCTCCCCTGCCGTGCTCAAACCAACAGCCGATGCAGCGATGGCCGCCGGACTGAACCGATTCGTGATCCACACATCACCTCACCAGCCGGTTGACGACAAGGTCCCGGGACTCGGTCTCGGAAAATACGGCCAATGGTTCGACCGTCACCAGACCTGGGCCGACCAGGCGAAGGCATGGACGGATTATCTGTCCCGCAGCTGTTATATGCTTCAGCAAGGTCGTTTCGTGGCCGATGTCGCCTACTACTACGGTGAGGACAACAACGCAACGGGAATAATGCTCAAGAAAGTCCCGGCCCTTCCTTACGGCTACAACTACGACTATTTCAGCCCGTCCGTGATCCGTGATCTGGCCAAGGCCGAGAACGGGCTTATCACTGTGCCAAGCGGAATGAAGTACAAGGTTCTGATGCTTGACGCCAACGTGAAACACATGTCAATCGACATCCTGCGGAAGATCAAGGTGTTCGCGGACGCCGGAGTCGTGATCTGCGGAGCCAAGCCTCAGAAACTCGCCGGCAACACCGGCACGGAGGAAGAGTTCAAGGCTCTTGTGAAAGACATCTGGAACTCCGGGCGCAAGAATGTAACGGCAGGAGTGCCGGCGGAAAAAGTCCTTTCCGCCATGAGTCTCAAACCCGATTTCAGCATAGCAAGCGGAAACAACAAGGACATCAAGTTCGTCCACAGAAACCTTTCCGATGGTGAAATCTACTGGGTGACAAACCTTTCAAAGGACACGAAAGACATCACGGCTTCATTCAGGACAACGGGCAAAAAGCCTGTAATCTGGCACGCGGAGGACGCTTCAACCGAACCGGTCAGCTATGAGATCGCTGACGGCAGGACCAACGTAAAGATGAACCTGACACAGCACCAGTCTGCCTTCGTCATATTCACAGAAAACACCGATGTGGCGAAAGTTGAGCTGCCTGAGACAAGCGAAGAGACAATCGTGGAGCTTAACACTCCTTGGTCAGTCAAGTTCCAGCAGGGACGCGGAGCGCCGGAAACCGCCACTTTCAATCAACTCGCATCCTTGACCGAGAGTTCCGAGCCGGGAATCAAGTACTTCTCCGGAGCGGTGACATATTCGAACATATTCAAGTTAAAAAAGAAGGAAATTCGAGGCAAGGATTCCGTCATTCTGGATTTAGGTGATGTGAAAGATCTGGCGGAAGTGACCGTGAACGGAAAGAATCTGGGAGTGTTCTGGAACGCCCCGTTCAAGGTTGACATCACCAAGGCAGTGAGGAACGGAGAAAACACCATCGAGGTCAAGGTCATCAATATGTGGCACAACCGCCTCGTGGGCGATGTCCAGCCGGGTGTGACGAAGAAGATCACCTACACCCAGATGGAGTTCTTCAAGCCTGAGGAGCCGCTGCTCCCGGCCGGACTTATAGGGCCAGTCAGAATTATAGGAGAAACAACGACCAAATAATTGATCATGAATATTAAAAGACTAATTTCCGCATTGATGGCAATCACCGCCTGTGTTTCGGTTTCCGCTAAGAAACCGTTGAAACCGACACTCAGATTCGGTTCGGATGGAGAATTCAAGATTCTTCAATTCACTGACACTCATCTAATTCCTTCCAATGAGACAACTCCGCTTGTCTGGGAGAACATCAGAAACGCCATCACAGCGGAAAAGCCAGACCTGATCATGCTGACTGGCGACCAAGTCTATGCCAAGCCTGCTCTTGAGAACTACAGGATCCTTCTTGACACACTCGACAAATTCGGTGTGCCTTACGGGATTGTCTTCGGCAACCACGACAAGGAGTTTGACCAGACCAACGCCGCACTTTTGAAAGATGCGATGACCAGACCGCTTTGCGTCGCCGGAGACACCCCGGGTCTGCACGGAGAAGGCAATTATTTCCTTGAGGTAAAGTCTCACTCAGCGGACACGACCGCCTCTGTCGTATGGTGCTTCGATACCGGAAGCGAATCGCCGCTTTCCAAGAAAGCCATCAAGAGCTATGACTACGACTACGCCCATTCTGACCAGGTGGAATGGTACGGCAAGACAAGCGGCACCATCACCTCAGCACACGGCGGAAAGCCGCTTCCTTCCGTGGCGTTCATGCATATTCCTCTCCCTGAATATGCCTACGCGTACAGAGAAGACCTGAACTTCAAGGCGTACGGCACCCACCGTGAGACAATCTGCTCCTCGCATTTCAACTCGGGCCTTTTCTGCAAGATGCTGGAATGCGGGGACGTGATGGCGGTCTTCTGCGGGCACGACCACGACAATGACTGCTCTGTCGGCTACTACGGCATCATGCTGGCCTACGGGCGGTACAGCGGCGCGGCGACAGTTTACAACAACATCGGAATGAACGGCAGCAGAGTCATCGTGCTCCATGAGGGCGAACGGAAACTCGATTCGTACATCCGCCTGCGTGACGGCTCGACCAAAGACCTGACGCATTATCCTGAATATTACCAATGACAGCCTGTGGTCACCGAGCCTGTCGAAGCGACATGATCGTTTCAACTTGTAACGTCGCTTCGACAGGCTAAGCGACCGAGGATTTGCTCAGCGACTAGAAATACAGCTCAGTGACCAAAACCAAAGATAATCATTTTAAACCAACGATATTATGAAAACTGTTTTGAAAGCGCTTTGCGCGGCTGGAGTGATGCTCTTGGGCATGGCATTGCCGGCCGGGGCGCAGACATCCTCCGGGGATGTCAAAGGGTACATGTACGAAGCCAACCTGATGGTCGGTGTGATGCAGATGGCCTACGACAGCGATGAGTTTCCGTCTCGCCATTATTACAGGAAAGAGCTCAGTGATTTCTATGAGACATACACCGGAGATCCTGGCATTTCAGCCTTCTACACAGCGGATTTCAATGTCTATCTCACCAAGTGGCTGAAAGTCGGAGCCAGCGCGGGCTACGCCAAAGCGTGGGCGAATGTGTTCGACCCTCGGGGCTACAAGAAGATCGGAGAAAAGACCTTGAACGACTACTCTCTGCTTGGACAGGCTAAATTCACATTCATCAACAGGCAGTTGTTCAGGATGTACGCCGGAATCGGTGCCGGAGCCTCCGTCTGGGCCGGGAAAGACCGCGGAGAAACATATTCCAAGATTCTCCCTGCCGTAGAGTGCATTCCATTGGGTTTCCAATGGATGGATCATAAAATATACACTACTCTTGAAATTGTGGTAGGCACCAGAATGGGCGGAGTCAGAGGTGGATTAGGTTACAGATTCTAAACTTGAAATCATGAAAAGAATTTTATCAATCGCGACAGTGATCGCTGCGACAATTATCGCTGCATCATCATGCAGCAAGGCTGAGAAAGAGTTTTCAGGCAGCGATGGTGAGGTGACATATTCAATGGGCCATTACATGATGTGCATCGCCAACAACCTGATAGTTGACAACCTCAAGATTCTGGAGTACAAAATCAAAGGAAAGGCCAACATCCAAAGCAAGACTTCTGTCATGACACCGGATGACCCGTCATACAGAATCCCGGGAGTAAAGGTTGAGAAAGCGGCGGAAGACAGCACGTGGACCGTCTCCAACAAAAATCTGGAATACTGGTTCCTCGGCGACTCCTCCTACCCTACCGACTACACGATCACAGCAAGGATGCTGCCCGGAGACTACAATCACTTCCACAGCTGGAAAGTCACCATCGAAGGTGAAAGACGGGAACAGAAAGGCTACTCCTGCAAATTCTCCACGCCGGAAGAGCCTCTCACCTACACGATCGGGGACACGGGATATTCATGGGGCAGCTGCAAGGGGCAACTGAATATGCTTGTGTACAAAGACGGCAAGGGCATAGATTCGATTGTCATGATACTACGCGGAGGACTTGATGACTACAGCCTTGTCAGAACGTATTAATCGCTCCGGACAGACATCGTCACACCTTTAGTCTGATCAATCATGAGGATAAACGTAACAGGAGCGGCCTTAGCGACGCTTCTTGTTTTTTGTACAGGATTTAAGGCAAGCGCACAGGGCACGCTTCTGAAAGAGGCCAGATACGAAGTGAACCTGACAGTCGGCATTGTACCTGGCGCACTGGTTTCATCCAAGGAGTTTCCGAATTCGACGGTACGACATAATCATGACTTATACTATTTCTACGAACCGTACTATTCAACCGGGATGTTTCCTGAAGTGTCTATGGATGCCAACATTATACTTAAGAAATGGTTGAAAGTCGGAGGAAAGCTAGGGTACTACACCTTGTGGGGAGACTTGATCGACCCGAAAACTCATAGAACGATCGGAAAAAAAGAGTTTTCCGACTTTTCTCTTGCGGGTCAAGTCAGATTCACCTTTTACGAAAAGCCCCCGTTCAGTGTCTATGCTGGTATAGCGGCCGGAGCTACCTACAGACATGGCAATAATCAAGGCCACAGCATATCAAAATTGCTTCCAGCCTACGAGGTACTTCCTCTTGGCTATCAAATCTCCTACAAATCCGTCTATGGCATAGTAGAATGCGCCTTCGGCTCCATGGTTCTCGGAGGCCGTTTCGGTATCGGCTACAGATTTTAACGAAACGCGATTTTTCGAGAAGATGTTTTGATTTGTTTGTATAGCACCTTTCAAGATTAGTCTAGCATAATATAGCGAGAAGGCTTTTCTAATATATTGTGACTCATCATTGGTACAGGAAATGCGCTTCTGGTGTACCAAACGGACTATGACATGCCGTTGGTACAGGAAACGGGCTTCTGGTGTACCAACCAGACGAAGTATTCAGGAGAACTCAGCGAATCTGTCGGTTACAATAATTGAGAAAAAGGCTGGTTCCCGAAGGAGCCAGCCTTAATTATGAATATAATAGGGTCTAAATCACCTATTCAGCCTTGGTAACCTCCCAAGCCTGTTTGCCGTTGTATGTAATCTCTTTGGACACATAGCCATCAGCGAGGAAATTGGTGTTTGCACCTTCGGCTGTGTTATCAGCTGGATTGAAGCCTACGAATATACCGCCCATAATCTTAACTGTGCACTTTGAACGATAATTATCCTTACAGTTGATCAGATAAGAAGCATCGCCATCAGTTTCAAACACACCGCCATAAATATTCAAAGCACATTTGTTGATAGCTGCCCATGCTGACTCCAAATAGATAACCTCAGACGTTCCCTCTTTGGTTGTTGAGTTATTGGAAGAATGAAAATATCCGCCATAAATGTTAACCGTACCTTTAACGATTCTGACTGCATAATTTCCTCCGTATTTTTTCGGCAGCCGGGTTAGCCGTGGCTGCCGAAAAAAATACATCCACAAAGATATATATATGCAAGACTATTTTCAACTATTTACACCCCTGAGCTGCAATTTTTTATATGGACTTATTTGACTGGGATTCTTGGAGAGTGGCTGTCACTTCGACAGGCTCAGTGACCAGAGGGAGAATGGGTTGAAAGGTCACTTCTACGAGCTCAGTGACCAGAGGGAGAATGAGATGGGAGGTCACTTCGACAGGCTCAGTGACCGATGGGGAAAGTTCAGTGACAGGACAAAAGAAACAGGCCCGGAGACCGGATGGTTGGTCACTGAGCCTGTCGGAGTGATTATGCTCTTTACGAGATGTTTACAATAAAGGGATGTTAACGGATGGTCGGAAGCCAGGTCTGGATGTGCTTGCCTTTCCAGCAGTCAACCGATGAGTAGTCAACCATCTTGATGTCTCCTTCGGTGGTAGGAACGAGGAACTGCATTCTGGTGCCAGGACGCTCAGCGTCAACAATCTTGACCTTCACCTCACCGTTGGCGTCTGCGATGATCTGAACAGGCTTGTTGTAGTCAGGATCAATGTTCTCATCACGGGCGAGGACAAGCGGTCCCCACTGCACGGCCTGGAAGAACTTGCCCTCAGGGTTGCGTCCGTTCTCGGAAGCCTTGATGAGCTTGGCCTTCATGTCGAAGATGATGTAGATGCTGTCACCAGCCTGCCACTTGCGCTCCAGATTGAGATACTTTCCGGCCTCCACCTTGCCGACATACTTGCCGTTGACAGCAACGTAAGTCTGCTCGCTCCAGGACGGAATATGCAGTTTCACAGTGAATTTTTCCTTCGCGGCCGGGTCAACGGAGATACGCACCTCATTCGCGCGAGGATATTCAGTGACGATTCCAAGCTTGACCTCATTGCCTTTCGCTGTCTTGGCGGTCACGGTTCCGGCGTTGTAGAGGTTGATGACAGGACCTTCCTTTGACTGCATCGCGGCGATGTACGGAAGGTATGACAGTCCGCAAGGGCCGCTGAGGTTGCAGCAGGTCACCGGCTGGCCGTCGATGTTGGTTCCCCAACCGCTGTTGGTAACCTTCGCGCCGTTCAGAAGGTTCACGTAGCTGAAGCTTTTTCCGTCAGGCTTCATCGCGCCCAGAAGGCCGTTGTAGGCGTATTTCTCAATGTAGTCAACAGCTGTAGGATCACCCGTAAGACGAAGATACTGAGAGCAATATTTCATCCAAGTCACACCTACGCAGGTCTCCATCATTCTCTTGATGTTCGGATTGGTCTGCTCCACGGCAGTGTTACTCCATCCCTCTCCGTTGAGTCTTGGCCAGTAAACATCAGAACCAGCGTTGCCGATGATGGTGATCTCGTTCTCAACCACATCGTTGAAGAAGTTGTCTAGGCATACCTTCCACCTCGGATCACCGGTCGCGCGGTAATATTCAGCGAGTCCCTCCCAGACGGAAGTCATCTCGTAGGCCTTAGGGTAAGGCTTGCCGACCTCGTAGAGGTGAGTGCCCTCATAGACCTGCTGGAATATATTGCTGCCCTTGGACGCGCCGGTTGTGACGATATATTCAGCGAAGTCGAGATATTCCTTTTTGCCGGTGATGAAGTAAAGCTTAACCATCGGTTCGAGGATAGAGGATGATTCAATTTTTGTGGAACTCCAACCGAGTTCGGTGATGCTCTTCTTAGGTGCCGGACCGACCTGGTCGATCACGCTCCTGGCCTCTTTCTCAAGGGCGGAGAGGACTCTCGGATCCTGCTCGACGTCAGTGTAGTACTGAAGCAGGCCAAGCATTACGTACTTTCTCTCCCAGATGTCACCGTCACGGTTGCCAGGCTGGTCATCCACGGCGGTGCAGCTTATGCTACCGTTGCTCTTCTCGGTGGCCATCAGCTTGTAAACGAGACTCTTGGTCAGTTCCTTGAGCTTAGGATCTCCGTTGTAGCGGTAAAGCAGAGAGTTTGTACGGATGCACTTTCCCGGCATCTCGCCGAGAGCGAACTGCGGACGTCCCTTGATGAAATAGTCGATGACCTTGTCGTAAGGCATCACTCCGTTGACCCAGTGGTCGATGGAGTTCTGGATGTCATCGGCGAAGTAGCCGTTGAATGTCACACTTCCGGCCGGAAGCGGCTCGATCACATCATTCACCTTCTTCAGGTTGTCCTGGGCGAAGGCTCCGACGGAAAGCAGCGTGGCAGCTGCCGCGAAAACGATTGCATTTTTCATTATTATACCTATTGAATATTTCCAAAAGCCTACAAAGTTAACATTTTCCGCGCAACTTCCGACAATGGCCGGGGACGAAAAGAAGAATATTCACAAATTATTCAAGGAATATTCATCCGACCATGAGAAGACTTCCGGAAAACGCTTTTGCCGGAGAGGAATTTTGTTCGTATATTTGTCAATAACCGCATCAATTGGTAAGCGGCAAACAATAAGTTGCCGCAGATTTGGCAAAGATTTTCGAGGATAGATTTCTTTTGGAAGAAGGAGTGTGCCGGTGGCACATGACTGAGGAGAAAAGAAATATAGACCGAAAAGATTGCCTAAGGTGAAGCAAATTATTGTTTAACGATTACTTATGGTAAGGATTTACTGCAAAAACACCGGAACATACAAAGAGTTCCTTGAAGGGACTCCCCTGCTGGACATCGCTCCACAGTTCGAGTTCGACAAGCCGTACGACATACTGGCCGCCAAGGTGAACAACGTGGCGGAAGGGTTGAGATTCAGGGTTTTCCACAACCGTGACGTGGAGTTTCTGGACTACAGGACGTACATCGGCCGCAATTTCTACAGCCGTTCGCTCTGCTTCCTTCTGTACAAGGCCACAAGGGATCTGTTCCCGGAAAGCAGGATGACAATCCGCAGACCGATTTCCAAGGGCTATTTCTGCTCGGTTTACAAGAACGATGGTTCTTTTCTGACTGAGGAGGATGTGGAGGCGATCGGCGCGAGGATGAGGGAACTCGTGGACGAGAATATTCCGTTCAAACGCAAGGAACTCCAGATCGAGGAGGCCATCAAGATATTCAAGGAATCCGGCGACCTCGACAAGGTGAAGCTGCTGGAGACGTGCGGCGAGGTGTACATCACCTGCTACTCGCTTGAGGATGTGACTGATTATTACTACGATGAGCTGGTCCCGAGCACCGGCTACCTCAAGACATTCGGAGTGAAGCTCTGCCACGGAGGAATATTGCTGCGCGTCCCTGACCGCCATCATCCGGAGGATCTGGCGCCGCTTCACGAGGAGCCTAAGACTTTCGAGGTGTTCGCCGAGACGCACAAATGGAACTGGATTATGGGGCTTTCCAACGTCGGGGATGTCAACGAGTCCATCCTCAAAGGCAACGCCTCCGACCTTATCCAGATCTCCGAGGCATTGCAGGAGAAGAAGATCGTCCAGATCGCCGAGGAGATCGAAAGACGGCACAACGATCCGGAGAATCCTGTGAAGCTGGTTCTCATCACCGGACCGAGCAGCAGCGGTAAGAGCACGGTCTGCAAAAGGCTCAGCGTGCAGCTGAAGGCCTGCGGACTGCATCCGATATCATTCTCGACGGACGACTATTTCGTCAACCGAGTCGATACTCCGAAACTCCCGGACGGATCATACGATTTCGACAACTTCGACACCGTGGACCACGAATATCTCCAGAAAGACCTCGTCAAACTACTTAACGGAGAGGAAGTAGAGGTTCCTGAATATAATTTCGTGACCGGCCGCAGAGAGTTCAACGGCAAGAACCTCAAGCTGGGCGAAAGGTCCGTGCTGCTGATCGAAGGTCTGCACGCTCTGAATCCTCGGCTGACCGAGAAGGTCCCGGACAAGGAGAAATTCAGGATATTCATAAACACAATAACTTCCATCTCGCTGGACTGCCACAACTGCATTCCGACGAGCGACAACCGCTTGCTGCGGAGGATCGTGAGGGATTACCTCAAGGGAGCGTTCACGGCACGGGAGTCGATCGCTAACTGGCCGAACGTGCGCAGGGCCGAGGTCAAGTGGATATATCCGTTCCAGGAGAACGCCGACGTGCTGTTCAACTCGGCATACCTCGTGGAGTTCGCTGTGCTGCGCACCCACGCCGAGAGGATCCTCGCCACCGTGCCGAAGAACTGTCCGGAGTACAGCGAGGCGCACAGGCTGCTGAAATTCCTGCACTACTTCGTGCCGGTCTCAGACAAGGAGATCCCGCCGACATCGCTGCTTCGCGGATTCATCGGAGGGGGAAGCTATTAGTATTGAAGCGTTTGGCCGCCTTCGTCGGAGACTTCATCCGCAAAGACGGCCGAAAGCGACATTAACATATTCATAGAAAACAATTTAAACATCTACCAACGAAATGGCGGACGAAAAGATAATTTTCTCGATGAACGGTGTGGGCAAAGTCCTCCCGCACAACAACAAGGTTATTCTCAAGGACATCTACCTTTCTTTCTTCTACGGAGCGAAAATCGGCATCATCGGTCTGAACGGCTCCGGTAAATCGACCCTGATGAAGATCATCGCAGGCGTGGAGAAATCCTACCGTGGCGAGGTGGTCTGGGCTCCGGGATATTCAGTGGGCTACCTTGAGCAGGAGCCACAGATGGATCCGGACAAGACAGTCCTGGAGGTCGTGCAGGAAGGCGTTCAGGAGGTGATGGATGTCCTCAATGAATATAACGAGATCTCCCTCAAGTTTATGGAGCCGATGGACGACGACCAGATGAACGCTCTCATAGAGCGTCAGGGCGAGTTGTCAGAAAAGATCGAACATCTCGGCGGCTGGGAGATAGACGCCAAGCTCGAAAGGGCTATGGACGCTCTGAACTGCCCTCCGCCTGACGCCAAGATCTCCACCCTTTCCGGTGGCGAGCGCCGCCGTGTGGCCCTGTGCCGCCTGCTTCTGCGCGAGCCGGACGTGCTGCTCCTTGACGAGCCTACCAACCACCTTGACACCGAGAGCATCCAGTGGCTTGAGGCTCACCTGAGGCAGTACAAGGGCACGGTAATCGCCGTGACCCACGACCGTTACTTCCTCGACAACGTGGCAGGATGGATCCTTGAGCTGGACAGAGGAGAGGGCATCCCGTGGAAGGGCAACTACAGCTCATGGCTGGAGCAGAAGACCAAGAGGCTGGAGATGGAGGAGAAGCAGGAGAGCAAGAGGCGCAAGACCCTCCAGCACGAGTTGGAGTGGGTGCGCATGGCTCCCAAGGCCCGTCAGGCCAAACAGAAAGCCCGTCTGGGCGCCTACGAGAAACTGGCCTCGGCCGACGCCAAGGAGAAGGAGGCAAATCTGGAAATATACATTCCTAACGGACCGCGTCTCGGTAACAAGGTCATCGAGTTCAAGGACGTGTCCAAGGCCTACGGGGACAAGATTCTCTTCGAGCATCTTTCGTTCGCGCTTCCGCCTGCGGGAATCGTGGGCGTGATCGGCCCTAACGGCGCAGGCAAGACCACGCTGTTCAGGCTCATCATGGGCATCGAGAAACCGGACACAGGCTCTATAGACATCGGAGAGACCGTGAAGATCTCCTATGTGGACCAGCAGCACAGGAGCATAGATCCGGACAAGACAGTGTTCGAGACCATAGCCGGGAACTCCGAGTGGGTAAGGCTCGGCAACAAGGACATCAACGCCCGCGCCTGGGTGTCGAGGTTCAATTTCAGCGGTTCAGATCAGGAGAAACTCTGCGGAGTCCTTTCCGGAGGCGAGAGGAACAGGCTTCACCTTGCGCTGACCCTCAAGGACGAAGGCAACGTGCTGCTTCTGGACGAGCCGACGAACGATGTGGACGTGAACACGATCCGCGCCCTGGAGGACGGTCTGGAAAACTTCGCCGGATGCGCCGTCGTGATCAGCCACGACCGTTGGTTCCTGGACAGGATCGCCACACACATCCTCGCTTACGAGGGTGACTCCAACGTGGTGTTCTTCGAGGGCAACTACGCCGAGTACGAGGAGAACCGCAAGGCCCGTCTCGGCAACACAGAGCCTAAGAGGTTCAAATACAAGAAATTGATGGAATAGTTTTTGCAGGATTTAGGTGCAGGTGCGCCGCGGTGGCGCACCATTAATGTTGCACTAAAACTATAACTGTTATGGCAAGTGACTCAAAAAAGTACGAATGCCTGCGCTGTGGCTGGATCTATGACCCGGCCGAGGGCGATCCTGACGGTGGCATAAAGCCCGGAACCCCGTTCAAAGACATCCCTAAGGACTGGAAATGCCCGGTCTGCGGAGCCTCGAAATCCGATTTCGCGGAATATTCGGAATAAGCGTTCCGCCGGACTGAATGAATAAAGGGAGAAGAGGCTGGCTTCAAGTTGGCCTCTTCTCTTTTTGGAAAGGTAATTAATCGAAAAAGAGCCGGTTCGGATCACTCCCGACCGGCTCCTTCATATTCATCAAGATTATTATTTGTCCCTTACGCAGCGGACCTGAAGGCCTTGGTTTTTGTTTATACCATTGTCTGTAACTTTTGCCTCTGCCTCCTCTGAGGTGAAGTACCAGAGCAAGAACTTGCCGTTATCCGCCTTCGCCCCGGCATCTCCAGTCCATACAAATATTCTTTTTGGCATGAATACGGCAGTACCTGCCTTGTTTAATTGACCGGAAGCCGCAAGGTAGACATTCTGCTCTCCGTCAGAACACATACGATAGGACTCTGTCTTCCACTCCTTGCTGCCACCCTTAGTGAGATTCAAGAATTCCTCAGTAGTAGGTAGTCTCCATGTATTGGCAGGAAGGACTAAGGAGCAAGGATCCACCTCATCAGGCTTGATGTCAGCATACGCAATCGTGGTCTCTTCAGGGCCATAGGCCTTACCTGAATACTTGAGCGAGCTATTCATGTCCTGCCCGAGATCCACACCGTAGCGGCTCTTCCACTTGAAGAACATTCCGACCTCCTTAGGTCCGGCGAATGCGTAGGCCCCGTCCTTCACAGTCAGGTAACCAGGACTCCAAATCACGGAGAATCCATTCGGATTAGGAGCCGCGGCCTGAACCACGGTCTTGCCGGTGTTTTCACCGTTCACATAAATGGAAAGTACACGTTCGTCTGTGTTGCTTGTGTTCTCAGGAATAGAGAAATATACAACCGGATCAGACTTTGAGGCACTCTCTGTCATCGATAAACCGTCATTACTCTTAACCTCGACAGGGACATCACTAAGATCCGTGTCAACATTGACTGTAAGATCGAACGCGGTGTGATCGTGCTTGGCCGGTGAGTGACCGGCATAGAAAGCATAGTTAGTGATAGCCGGCTGGACGAATGACTCACCGGTGTACTTGCCGTTGATGAAGATCTTCCAAGTCTTGTCCTTTTTGCTCGTGTTCGCCTCCATATTCTTGAAAGTCACCGTCGTCACCTTAGGAGTGCAACTAATCTCGGACACGTCACAGATGTCAGACAAAAGTTCAACCTTGTAGAGTGCGAACTCACCCGGATTGGTGACAACCTCAAGATTAAACTCCTTGTAACTATCAAGGGTCTTCGGGGAATATGACACAAGACTCGGCTGCTTGATGTTCTTCACGCAGCGCACCGACGCCAGATTCGTGTTGGACAGGTCGTAGTAGATCATTGAATATTCATCACTTATCACGTAAATCGAACGTTCACCCTCGTAGCTCTCGCCATCAAGCCAGTAAGCGCCATAGGAATTCTTCATCGAGATCGTCCCGTCCGTCTTGGACATCGTCCCGGCGTAAGGCAGGAAGTAGTCACAATTCTTGAAGCCGACACCTTTGACACCATTCAATGTGTGCTCTTTGTCAAGATCCTCTTGATAGTAAAGGTAATAAGCCTCCTCGTAGGTAGGAAGCCTGAGCCCCGGATCGACCTTCGCGCAAGGATCATCGGCCGGATCATTCTCCGGAATCGCTGCAAGATCAATCTTGACGCGGGACGGAGTGTAAGCCAGACCGTCATAGGTGTCCGGCTCCGAGCTGACACCATAACTGCTACCTTTCTTGAAGTACAGTCCAGCGTCGGACATATTCTCGGCTATCGCAAACTTGCCGTCCTTCAGGATGATGTTGCCTTTAGCCCAGTAGAAATCCTCGATCAGTACAAGAGCCGCGTCCTGAGTGGCGGAAGCGACCTCCTTCCAGACAACATCTGTGGAAGGCTCATCATCATAGTTCTCCGGAGCCGGGGTGAACGCGGCCTCGACCGTGATTGTCCTGGAGTTCTCGGTGTAGTTGGCCGGAACGGAAATCTCAACCGCATCGGTCTTGGACGTGATCTCAACAGGCTCTCCGGTAGCTTCACCGACATTCACCCTGTACTTCCATGCAAGGTAAATAGGTTCGCTTGCCCTTGTCAGTTTCACGGTGTCAGCCTTGAACGAGAACTTGAAGGTTCCGCCGTTGAATGAGATCGTCTCAGGGAAATCCGATTTTTCATAAGACGTGTGGACATATTCCACGCTGACTTCCTCCTTCCCGCAGGAGAGCAGCAACGCTGACAACGCCGTGGCCGCCAGCAAAGACATGACTTTTCTACTCATCAGTTAGTTCGTTAATATTCAATGGGCGCAAATATAATCATTTTCAGAATAAACCAAATTCCGACACAACTATTGAATAATCACAAATATTCGCTAAATTGCGCTAATATATTCATGAATATGAGAAAGACGATTACAATTGTTGCGATTGCGATGCTGACGCTTGGCATTTCATTATCAGCAGGGGCGCAGAACAAAAACAGATCCGCAGACCAGGAGGCACAGGAGCTTGAGAAGATCAAGCGTGAGACCACCATCCTCAAGGAGGGTGACAAGGCGGCCGACTTCACCGGGAAGAGGTTCGCTGGCGGCTCGTTCAAACTGGCAGATCAGAAGGGCAAGGTCGTAATGCTGCTTTTCTGGGGCGGCTGGTGCCCTCCTTGCAGGCATGAGTTAAGGCCTGAGAACCTTCCGGCCACGCTCAAGGAGTTCAACGGCAACCAGGATTTCGTCTTCCAGCCGATCGCCTATAAGGACACAAGGGCGACGCTTGAGAAGTTCTTCGCGGGAAAGGAAGGCAAGACAATATATTCATACCTCAAGCCGCTGACGCTGGTCGATGAGGACAAGAGCATATTCGGGCTTTACGCGAAGTCTGGAGTTCCGCGCTGCGTGATCATCGGGAAGAACGGAGTGATCGCTTACGTCGGGATCGGATCCTCCGAGGAGGGGCTTAAGGAGGTCGCCCAGACGCTTCGCGAGGAACTGGCTAAATAGGTCATCCGGTCACTGAGCCTGTCGAAGTGACATTGGTTCTATTGATTCTCAGAAATGGTTGGCACGCTTCGACAAGCTCAGCGGCCAGCCATTTTTATGATTCCTGATGTAGGGTGATGGATCGTGCGACAGTGTAGCCCATTGACCAGGCCGCCTGCAGATTGAAACCGCCTGTTATCGCGTCCACGTCAAGGACTTCTCCGGCAAAATAGAGGCCAGGATGGTTCTTGGACTCAAGGGTATTGAGGTTGATGTTGGAAAGGGCGACACCTCCGCAGGTGACGAACTCCTCCTTGAAACGGCTTTTGCCACGGATCTGGTACTCGTCGTTGATCAATGTGTTCACAAGACGGTTCATTCCTTTGGATCCCAGTTCGGCCCAGCGGGCATCCTCACGGATTCCGCACTTGGAGATCAGGTAGTTCCAAAGTCTCGACGGCAGTTCGGACGGATGGGTGTTCAGAATCTGTTTCTGAGGACTGTCTTTTGAAAGCGCAGTGATTCTGTCACGGACATCCTGCTCGCCCGCGTCACCGAACCAATTCACTGAGAGAGTTGCGGAATATTCATTTTCAGCGAGATAGCGGGCCGCATAAGAGGAAAGTTTCAGGATCGCGGGACCGCTCATTCCCCAGTGCGTGATCAGGAGCGGACCGGAGGCTTTGAATTTCGTGCCTACCAAGGATGCCGATGCGTTCTCGACCACTGTGCCCATCAGTTCACGTACAGGGCTGCCGGGAAGGTTGAAAGTGAAGAGGGACGGGACAGGTGGGACGATTTCAAGGTCAAGGCCATCAAGCATTCCAAGACCGGAAAGTTTCGGGCTGCCGCCGGTGGTGACGACAACTATGTCAGCCAAACAATTATGCTTATCGAGTCGTTGGGATTTCTGTAATATCGGCCCTTCGACAGGCTCAGGGACCGATATTATCGATTCCGGAGCCAGAGAATCAGGTCGCTGAGCCTGTCGAAGCGACCTTCCGCTACATTCTGCGTCTTCAATAGATAATTCATATCCTCCGCCTGAACAGGGATTTATTCCTGAGACCTTATGTCTCATATGCAATACCACTCCGGCCTGTCGCATCCTTGCCTGCAAGGTGTTAACGATTTCCATCGCGTCCTGCGATGCCGGAAAAACGCAATGGTCTTCCTGAAGCACAAGCTTCACGCCTTCGTTCTCGAACCATTGCCAAGTATTTCGCTGATCAAAGGAACGGAAAAGGCGCTTCATAAGCTTGTCTCCACGAGGATAAGCGATTGACAGCGAAGATATTCCTTCAAAGGAATTTGTAAGGTTGCACCGCCCTCCCCCGGTGATCGCCACCTTCGCCAAAGCCGTCGTCCCCGCCTCGAACACCTCCACCGAAGCGGAAGGCATCCTCCGTTTCAGCTCCACGGCGCAGAAACACCCCGCCGCCCCGGCTCCCACAATCGCAACTTTCATATTGCAAAACTACACAAAATCCTTTGATTTTGATAAATGAATATAAATGTAGAACGAATCGATCGGAGCGGAGCGACGCAAGGGGTCTGGGGAATACGGTCCCCAGTGCCCCACCGGGGCTGTCCCGAAGGGACTGGGGGTAGAAGGTATATTATATGGCAAAATTCATTTTGCCATATAATTATAAGTGGATATCTTTGTCCTCAATTTATGACATCGGGAAAGAAGGACATACTCCTCGGGATGATCCGGAACGGACTTCCGATGACTCTCGGACAGCAGATTCGGCTAACGATTCTGCTGAGTCTGCCCGCCATTGCCGCTCAGATCTCGTCCGTGCTGATGCAGTACATCGACGCCGGAATGGTCGGTCAACTTGGTGCGAACCAATCAGCGTCAATAGGTCTGGTCGCCACGACGACCTGGATAATGGGCGGATTCCAGTCCGGAGCCAGCTCGGGATTCTCAGTCCAGGTCGCCCACCTTTGCGGAGCGCAGGATTTCAAAGGGGCCAGAGCTGTGATGAGGCAAGGGCTCACCACCGTGTTCCTCATCGGCCTGGTTCTCGCAGTGATAGGCGTAAGCATCAGTGGGGCGCTCCCCCACTGGCTCGGCGGAACGCCGGAAATCAATGAGGACGCATCTGAATATTTCCTGATATATTCAGCGTTCATTCCGATAGGCGCTGTCGGATGGGCCGCTAATTCAATGCTACAGGCCAGCGGCAACATGAAGATTCCGAGCCTGATGTACACCGGAATGTGCGGCCTTGACGTGGTGTTCAACTACATATTCATTTACATTTGTGAGATGGGAGTGGCTGGCGCGGCTCTGGGAACTGGTGCGGCGCAGGTCGTCACCTCAATATTCGTGATCTGGTACATTCTCAGACGCTCCAAGGAATTGAATATCAAAGGAGAACAAGGCACGTTCATTCCACGGCGCAAGACTGTGCGCAACGCTTGGGGCATCACGGCTCCGATGTGGCTCCAGAACATCATAATGAGGGGATCGCACATTATGAGCACCATCATCGTGGCGCCGCTCGGGCCTATTTCCATTGCGGCCAACTCGCTGGCGATCATCGCAGAAAGCTTCTGCTACATGCCGGGATACGGAATCGAGGAAGCCGCCACAACGCTTGTCGGCCAGAGTCTCGGGGCGAAACGCAAGGAAGTCGCCAAGCGGTTCTCACAGATCACGATGATGATGGCCGCGGGGATTATGACTCTGCTGGGAGCCTTGATGTTCATATTCGCGACAGATCTGATGATGCTGCTGAGCTCGGATCCGGATGTCATCGCGTTGGGAGCCAAGGTGCTGAGAATCGAGGCATTCGCCGAGACTCTGTACGCATTCTCGATCGCCGGCTACGGTTCCTGCGTAGGTGGAGGCGACACGCTGGTGCCGAGCGTGATGAACTTCGGAAGCATGTGGGTGATACGCATCGGACTGGCACTGATTTTGACACCTCGGATGGGACTCGTCGGCTACTGGGTGGCAATGTGCATCGAGCTGAATGTCCGCGGATTGCTGTTCTACTGGAGACTGCGCGGCGAGAAATGGATGAAACTAAAAATCACTTGAATATATGGAAAAGATCATCAACCAGGAATTCGGCGGAGAGAGACCGCTCTACTGCAGACACGACCTTTATCTTGAGAATGTGAAGATCCACGCCGGGGAATCGGCGCTGAAAGAGACCGGCAACATCACCGCCGTACATTGCCAGTTCGAGGGCAAGTATCCGTTCTGGGAGTGTGACGGATTCGTCATCAAGGACAGCCTGCTGACTGTAGGCGCACGCTCAGGACTTTGGTATTCAAGGAATTGCGAGATTTACGACACTATCATCGACGCTCCGAAGACCTTCCGCAGGATGGACGGAATCAAGCTGAAGAACGTTCAGATTCCGGGCGGTACGGAGACGTTCTGGGACTGCAGGAACATCGTGGTCGAGGATTCGGTGATCGACAGGGCCGACTATGTGTTCATGCACTGCGAGAATGTTAAACTCACCAACGTCAAGCTTAACGGCAACTATAGTTTCCAGTACGCCAAGAACGTGGAGATCCGGAACTGCGTCCTGAACTCCAAGGATTCCTTCTGGGAGGCCGAGAACGTCACAGTCATCGATTCCGTGATTAATGGTGAATATCTTGCCTGGTACTCGAAGAACCTCCGCCTAGTCCGCTGCCACATCACCGAGACCCAGCCTCTGTGCTACTGCGACGACCTCGTACTTGAGGACTGCACAATGGGCGCTGACGCTGATTTGGCTTTTGAATATTCCTCCGTCCAGGCCACCGTGAAAGGCCATGTTCCTTCCATCAAGAACCCACGCACCGGCTTCATCCGCTACGGTTCCGTCGGGGAGATCATCATTGATGAGAACATCAAGGGCCCTGGTGACTGTCGGCTGGAGAAAGCGTAGAGGGGAGCCAAGCAAAAAACTCTTTCCGGAATTTTGCACGTTACCAAAATTGCGGAAAGAGTTTTTTGTTGGCTGTCAATATTGCTGCCGTGGCAGACAAGTCACTATAAATCACGACATCAAGATTATTCCTATAGTAATAATGCGCTAAAGCTGAACACTTTAACGACTGATGATCAGCATGTTATCCATCACCTACTGTGTATCAGCATGTGGCGAATAACATGCTTTTTATCAAGCAGATAGCGCATCGTCTTTAGCGTAAACCAACCGAAGACAGTTATCTAATCATTTGATTATAGGCATGATAGGTTCACGGTTAGATAATCGTGTACGGTCCTGTCGAAGCGAGCCCGCTGCCCCGTCTCGGAAGAAACCAGATACTGATATATAAAAAAGGAAAAGCCGCCGATGAATACTCATCAGCGGCCTAAGGAGTGGTGTCGGGAAGAATCGAACTGCCGACACATGGATTTTCAGTCCATTGCTCTACCATCTGAGCTACGACACCGTTTCCGTTTGGGATTGCAAAGATAGGCATTTTTCTTTTGGCTGCAAATTTTTTTGAGAAGAATTTGCGTTTTTCTTCGCTGAGTGGATGTTTTTGGCTAAATTCGCCATATGACTGGCAGGATCTTCATACAAGTTATCCTTCCGCTCCGGCTGGAGTGGGAGCCGTTCTATTATCAAGAAATTGAATTGAGTGAATCGGCTGGGGATGCGTCTGGATTGTTTCCGGTCACTTCGACAGGCTCAGTGACCGAAAGAGACAAAGAACAGGTTAGGGTCGGAGACCGGGTGCGGGTGAACTTTGCTGGAAAGGAATATGTCGGAGTGGTAAGCATGGCGGACGCAGGAAAACAGGCGGAGGAGATGGGAATTGTGGACAAGGTGAAGCCGATCTTAGGCATGGCTGAAGGGTTGGAACCGGTCACCAAGGAGGAGATTGAACTATGGAGACAGATAGCGGAATATTACCTGTGCACTGTCGGGGAAGTTTACAAGGCGGCTTATCCAGCGCAGAAAGTGGAGAAGGAAGTTGTGCAGGCCCGTCAGGAGGCACTCAAAGTGGAAAGAGAAGAGAAGAATCGGACAAAGATTGCGGATAAGATCAAGAGGCTGGAAGAAAGAGCGGAGAAAAAGGCGGAATTGGCCGCGAAAGCTCGGAAGGCTGAGAGTCGGGAAAGGTACTTGGCAGAGAAGGAGATGTTGGAGGGGGAGATTGGATTATTGGTCAGGGAGCTCACTTCGATGGTTGGTGAGCTTTGTCGAACCACTGGCTCAGTGACCGGTTATGGTGACTCTGTTACATATCATCAGGACGAAGAGCCAATAGGTGGGTCCATAATCGAAACGTCCGAGGGTACAGAGAAGGAAATAAGCTTGTCAGCGGCACAGGAGGAAGCATATTCAAAGATAAAAGAGATTTTTGCGAAAGGGAAGCCGGCGTTGCTGCATGGGGTGACGGGATCTGGAAAGACGGAGATTTACCTGAAACTGGCGCAGGAAACGCTCGCGATGGGAAAGAACGTGCTTTATCTGGTTCCGGAGATAGCGCTCAGCAGACAACTGGAGGACAGGATCAGCGAGACATTCCCGGAACTGCTTGTGTTCCATTCCGGAGAGACAATGTCCAGAAAGCGAGAGGTGGCCACCGTCCTAAGGCACGCTGGAGAGCCGGCAGAGGGAAAGGGCTATGTTGTCCTCGGGACCCGAAGCGCCATATTCCTGCCGCATAAAAACTTAGGGCTGGTGATAGTGGACGAGGAGCACGACACCTCCTACAAGCAGGACTCACCTGCCCCTCGGTACAACGGCCGCGAAACGGCGATAATGATGGCGAAGATATTCGGAGCCAACGTCATTCTGGGATCGGCCACGCCGTCGCTGGAGTCGCTGTACAATTGCAGCGTCGGGCGGTACGGGCTTGTCACACTTAACAAACGGTTCTACGACGCGGCAGACTCGGACATCGAGATCATCGACACAATCGCCGAGCGGCGCAAGAACGGTATGATCGGCAGTTTCTCCAGAAAACTCATCGGGCACATGGGCAAATGCCTCGGCGAACACCGGCAGGTGCTGATTCTCAGGGAGAGACGGGCATATTCACCGATAGTGCAGTGCCAGGAGTGCGGCGAAATTCCGAAATGCCGCTGCTGCAACGTCAGCCTGAGCCTGCACAGGCGCGCCGACGGAAGCGAAAGGCTCGTCTGCCACTACTGCGGCAGGGTGTATGAATATACCGGCAAGTGTCCGAAATGCGGCGGTAATCTGAAGCCGCTGGGATCAGGCACGCAGAAGATTGAGGAGGAAACGGCCAATATCTTCCCTAACGCAAGAATCGCACGTCTGGACAGCGACACGGCACAGAGTCGGAAATATGAGACGGACACCATCCGGAAATTCTCCAACGGAGAAATCGACATACTCATCGGCACAAGGATGGTCGCCAAGGGATTCGATTTCAGCGGACTGTCCCTTGTGGCCGTGCTTCAGGCCGACTCTATCCTCGGGCAGGAGGACTATAGGGCGGACGAAAGAGGACTCCAGCTTCTGGAACAGTTCAGAGGACGTTGCGGACGGCGGGGAGAGAAAGGTCTGTTCGTCATCCAGACCTCACAGCCGGAACACCCTGTCTATCAAAGCATAGACGGAAAACTGGACGAGAACGGTACAATGGCCCGTTTCCTCGGGGAAAGGAAGCTGTTCGGTTATCCGCCATATTCAAGGGTCATCGGAGTCGTCATCAAAGATTACAACCAAGCCAGAGTGGACCTGCTGAGCCGGGATCTCGGAGAGTACCTGCGGGGAGCTTTGGCGGTCAAGGTCAGCTTCGCTCCGGGCGTGCTGAACGGCCCGAATGTCATAGGGCCATATTCACCGGCTATCGACAAAATCTCGAACCAGAACATCCGCCAAATCAGGGTATTGCTGCCGAAAGACCGTTCGCTGGCGAGAAACAAGGAGACGCTTGCGGCGGCGGTGGAACGCTTCGAGAAGGAGAAAAAATATTCAGGCCACATCGCGCTTGATGTCGATCCGGCCTGAATAGATTTTTACTTATGCTCTTTACGCTTGATCCCATCGGCAGCACTTTCGGCCCCTTTTGATCCTCAAGAGTGCATGCCGCACTCTTGGGAAACGTTTGCCCCACTTTTCGCCTCCCGTGAGTGCTGCCGAGCACATACGGGCGACATTATTTCCCTTTTTCGCTTCTAAAAAGGCTATCCTGGATCAGGGAAAACGCATCGCACCGAAGCCGTGCCTGTGCGATGGTTGATGATTCCGCTGATGGTCTCGATCCGTCGTATTTGTGCTGATTCTTCCGCAGGGAGACCGGAATGTCGCCGCAAGAGTTCAGAACGGGAAAATCGAGCAAGACCGAATGATTTTTCATTTCAAGAGATTTTCCGTAACTTTGAAATTTGAATATACACACAGGATATGGGAAAAGTCATAGCAATAGCCAATCAGAAAGGCGGAGTGGGAAAGACCACAACCGCCATCAACCTCGCTGCATCGCTCGCGGTGCTGGAGAAGAAGATACTCATTATCGACGCCGACCCGCAGGCCAACACCACCTCCGGACTGAATTTCTCTCCGGACAATGACGAGAAGAGGACGATCTACGAGGTGATGATCGGCACGATTGACATTCAGGATGCCTTGATTCAGACAGAGATTCCTGACCTTCAGATGATTCCGTCGCACATCAACCTTGTCGGAGCGGAGATTGAGATGATCGATGTGGAGGACAGGGAGACGATTCTGAAAAGAAGACTCGCCCCGATCCGCGACAACTACGACTACATCATCATCGACTGTTCCCCTTCCTTGGGACTCATCACGATCAACGCTCTCTCGGCATCCGACTCCGTGATGATTCCTGTGCAGCCAGAGTTCTTCGCCCTTGAGGGGCTCGGCAAACTGCTCCAGACCATCAGACTGGTTCAGAGCGGCGTGAACCCGTCGCTCACCATCGAAGGGTTCGTCGTGACGATGTTCGACGGCAGGACAAAGGTTCACGCGCAGGTTGTGAACGAACTGAAGGAACATTTTCAGGACATGGTTTTCAATACGGTGATCCAGAGGAGCATACGTCTCAGCGAGGCCCCTTCGCACGGCAAGCCGATAATCCTCTATGATGTGGTCAGCAACGGAACTACCAACTATATGAACCTCGCCAAGGAAGTGTTGGAAAAGAACGAGAGATAAAGACAATGAGCAGCAATAACAAGCAGGAAAGCAGGCTGGGCAAAGGGCTCAGCGCCCTTTTGGGAGACATCCAGACAATCGGGCCGGAAAGAAAGCCGGTCGGCTATATCAATAAGGAGATCGCCGGGTCAAAACCCGAGCAGGACTACGGTGACGTGCTCAGGATCCCTGTGGATCTGATTGAGCCGAACCCTTACCAGCCTCGTATGGCGTTCGACAACGAGGCGTTGGAGGAACTGGCCGACTCGATCAGGACATTCGGTCTCATCCAGCCGATCTCGGTGCGCAAACTCAAGAACGGACGCTATCAGATCATCAGCGGCGAGCGCAGGTTCAAGGCCTGCAAGAGGGCTGGAATGGACATCATCCCGGCCTACATCCGCACCGCGGACGATCAGGGAATGCTTGAGATGGCCATCGTGGAGAACATCCAGAGGCAGGATCTCGATCCGATTGAGGTGGCGATGAGCTACCAGAGACTGATGGACGAGTGTAACCTCACCCAAGAGATGATGGCGCAGCGCGTCGGCAAGAAGCGAGCCTCAGTGGCCAATTATCTGAGGCTTCTCAAACTCCCGACCAAAGTCCAGCACGACCTCAAGACCGGGCTTCTCAGCACCGGACACGCGAAAGTCCTGCTTGGAGTGGAAGACCCTCATATTCAAGAACTTCTCTGCGACCTCGTGATCAAGGACGGCCTTTCGGTACGCCAGCTGGAGGAGAAGGTTCACAAACTGAGCAAGGACGAAAACACAAAGGCGGCCACAAAACAGCAGGACCTTCCGGATGAATATTACAAGGTTCTGGAGCACATCGGCAAGTTTTTTGATAACAGCATCAGCCTGAAACGCTCGGCCTCCGGAAAGGGAACGATGACAATCAAGTTCAACTCCGACGAGGAAGTGGGCAGGTTCCTCAAGGCCCTTGAGGACTCGAACATCTAAGAAGAACAATGAAGAATCTGATTCTCAGGATATGTCTGGCACTTGTCTGCCTGGCGGCCTTTTCCACGGGCGCGAAAGCGCAGTTCAGGGAAGAGGCGTTCAACCAGACATACAATGACCCGAGCGACACCACCTCCGCGAGGGATTCCGTGGACAAGATGTGGTCTTTCCGGGAATTCTTCAGAGGGGTCAGCCACAAGGACACTACACTGAGGATCGGAACCATGTTCGCCGGATCGACGGTGTTCATCGGATCCGAGCAGATCTACAACAAGCAGTACTGGAAACTGCCGATAATCTACGGCGGCATCGGAACGACCCTTGGACTGGGAATCCACTACAACAGCAAGTACAAGCACTCCAAGAAGGGTTATGACATCGCTATGGCGCTTGACCCTAACATGGAGTTCGAGCTGGACACTCGCTCGAAGGACATGGCCAAGTATATGTTCGCAAGCGCCGGATTCATCTACTGGGCCACTCTCATGGACGGAGTTGTCAACTACAAGAGGGATGTGAAGAACCAACCTGGGAAGGCGACGATATATTCAATCCTCCTGCCGGGACTCGGGCAGGCGTACAACGGGGAATATTGGAAGATTCCGATATATTGGGGAATGATGATCGGTTCCTACCATTTCTACGCCTTGAACAGCAAGAACTACAAAAGATTCAAGCGCATCCACAACGAGGCGACAAATCCTGACGGAGGATACACCGGCTCCATTCCGGCGGAAAGGGCGCTGTACTTCAGGAATGTTTACAGGCGCTACAGGGATTATTCGGTTGTCGCTATTGTAGGCAGCTACCTGCTTCAAGTTATCGATGCCAATGTGTTCGCCTACATGCAGGACTTCGAGATGAACGACGAGCTCACCCTTAATGTCACGCCGACCGTCATCTCTCCTTATAATGAATATATCCCGCCACATAATGAATATGCCATCGCATCCCCCACACGCTCGGTTCCACCTATGAGTTTCGGCATGGGAGCGTTCGGGGACAACGCGATAGGAATCAAAGTCGGTCTTAGATTTTAACAAGAGCACGAAAGGATGAGAAAAACCACATACGCGACACTGCCCATCATACTGCTCATGGTCTTCCTGCTCCAAGGGAACGCCGGAGCGCAGGTATTCAGAAAAAAGATCAAGGAAGAGAATCAGGAACTCAGACAACGGGTCGATTCCCTTCAGAAAGCCTTGGACAAACTGAAGCATGAAAGCATCCTGAAAGACAGCATCGCGGGTGAGATGATCGATGTCTATGAGGAGAACAAACTCAAGACGGCGGCCGGACTGAATCCCGAGGACTATACCCAGGAGGTTACGGACAGCCTCCTGAGTATCTGGTATCTACACCGTCAGGCCAGAAAGAACGAGGAAGGGAACGGCTACGACATGGATTCGATCCGGTTCACGTCAAACGTTCCGGACGAAGTGATGAAAGCCAGGCTGGAAAAGATGAACTCCTTCATCACCCTCCCATACAACGACAAGGTCCGCAACTACATGATACTCTATTCAGAGAAGATGCCGACCAAGATGGGCACGATTCTGGGGCTTTGCCAGTACTATATGCCGATCTTCGAGGAGACATTCAACAAGTACAACCTCCCGGACGAGCTCAAGTACATGGCCATCATCGAATCGGCGCTGAACCCGGTTGCGGTCTCAAGTGCGGGAGCGAAAGGGATGTGGCAGTTCATGTTCAGGACCGCGCAGCTCTATGGACTGGAGATCAACTCCTTCGTGGACGAGAGACTTGACCCGTTCAAGTCAGCCGATGCCGCCGCGCGTTACCTGACCGACTCCTACAACGTATTCGGAGACTGGAACCTTGCGATCTCGTCCTACAACTGCGGATCGGGCAACATCAACAAGGCCATTCGCAGGAACGGGGGCAAAAGGGATTTTTGGTCGGTCTATGACTACCTTCCACGTGAGACCAGAGGCTATGTCCCGGCGTTCGTCGGGGCGATGTACGCCATCCATTACAGCAAGGAGTACGGACTTGCTCCGGCAAACATGCGGATGCCGGCCCAGCTGGACACATTCGAGATTCACAAGAACCTGCATTTCAAGCAGATCAGCGAGCTTGTCGGAATCTCCGTCGATGAGCTCAGAAACCTTAACCCACAGTACATCAAGGATGTGATTCCAGGCGACAGCAAGACCTACATCCTCAGGATTCCATACAACTACTCCAGCGATTTCATAGCCCACGAGGACTCGATCTACACATACAAGGCTTCTGAATATCTCAACCCGCAGACCCTTGTGGATGACGGGAAGCGTTCGTCCGGTGAGACATATTCAGGCGGCACGATCACTTATAAGGTCAAGAAGGGCGACACTTTGGGAAAGATCGCGGCCAAGTACCATGTCACCGTGAACCAACTCAAGAAGTGGAACCACCTCAGAAGCACGAACCTCAGGATCGGGCAGAAGATCCGCATCTATAAGGGAGGCGGGGCGCCGACCGCATCAGCTGTCAAATCAGCCTCCAGCCAGTTGAGTTACACCGACTACACCGTGAAGGCTGGTGACTCCCTCTACAGCATCGCGAAGAAGTTCCCGGGCATGACTGCCGAAAAGATCATGAAGTTCAACGGGATAGGCGAGAACATCAAGCCTGGGATGAAAATAAGGATTCCAAAGTAGCCGTCAAAACATCACCACCGCCTGAGCCTTCGCTTCCGAAACCGAAGGCTTTGGCTCTTTCATGAATGAATATGCCATTGTCGAGGCCCTGAAGTACAGTTTCAAGGCCCTCCCCCTGCCAAGCCGCAATTTGCATCCGGAAACAGCTGACAGACTCCATCCACGCCCGTAATAGGCCGGGACAGTGAAGTTACCCGGAGCGTCCCGCTCGTATGAATATATCCGGTCATCCCAATTATCGGCAATGAATATGGTTCCTCGAAGATAGGCGCTGAACCAGTCTGTTTTCCGTCCACCTTCCAGGTAGGCGAGACCGGCCAGCGAACGGCACAGCAGTCCCTCAAGCCTGCCTCTGATCTTCCAGGACGGCTTGTCTGACGGGCCGTAACGCGCCGACAGCCCTGAACTTGACCAGTCCAGATCACAACGAGCCCCGGTGCGGTATCGAAGAACCTCCTCGTAAGGACGGAAACGTTCCGTAATCCTCACAGAAAGAACCATCTCCTTGGTCAACTGCAACGGCAATCTGAAAAGCACACGGACCTGTCTCTTGCTACGGTCTCTGTCCTTGACGGCAAAGTCGGCCGTAAGGAAAGCTCCCGCCTTCTCAAGCCCGACGGTGGCTCCATGCTCGTCGGAAGTCTTTGTCCAGCCTCGTATCCCTCCCGTATAATCAGAACCGAAACTTGAGGAATAACTATGGACAGCCGATGAGAGTTTCCAATCGCCTCCCAAAGGAAACACGGCTCCAAGAATGGCTCCGGGACTCTTTCCGGAGAAATCCCATGCAAACTCCCCGAAGTAATCCACCCCGCGCCATGAACGGCGGAAGTCTCCTGACAGTTTGCCGGTCTTAGGCCTAACCGGCATATTCATTGGCTCTGTCTGGCAGTAGCCTGTGAGGGATAACTGCCCGTTGCGGGAATGGAGGGTTATGTTCGCTCCTGTCATCAGAGAGATTTCGGCGGGTTTGCCGCTCTCGCACCATGAGCGAAGCCCTGGAAAGGAGGCAAACGCGGAGAGAACCATGCGCCCGGCCGTGAAGTCGGCCGCCACTCCCCTATGGCTTCCTATCCCGGACCATGACCATGACGGAGACAATCCGGATGTCCGTTTACTGAATGATGATGAAGATGACAGTCCAGACATGGACATTCCGCTCCATAGCGTAAGCCCCTGGCCGAAACGGGCGTTGAAGTCCCCGATGATGACCTTGCCGATCCTTCTCTTGCCAAAATATGTCATATTCATCGCCCACGCCGATGGAGGAAACCGCTCTTTGTCTGAATATTTAGTCCTGGCAGCCGATGAAAACTCGAAAGACTCGCCATAGTTCATTCTGTACTTGGCTCCATAGTTGAAATCCTTCCCTTTGACCGCGGAACGGGCCAAGGCCTCATTTGTCAGACGCTTTGATCCGATCTCTGTCTGACCAGGCAAAGCGTTGGAGGCGAACGAAATGAACGGTCTGAGAGCATTGGCGTAATCCTCTCCGAAACCGTCAACAGCAGCGAGTTCCGAGACGGAAAGCACATCACCATTCCGCAAGCGATAGTCCATCAGGCTCGCCACCTGGTACTGACTCATAAGTCCGCATGTGGCCATACGGCTTCTTGACACAAGATTGATTTCCAACGGACTGGATGCCAATACGGAGAATCTTTCCATCTCCTGCTCGTCCAGTTCCTCCTCGGAATCCACGCCGGACAGATATAATATCGCCTTCATGAGGTTGTCAGACTGAGCTGTCAGATCAGCCTGAAACAAAGGCACCGCGAGCAGCAGCGCGGCAGTGAAGTTTTTCAGGATATTCATGATTCGTGATGTTTATGCCAAGAGATTCACATCCCTTTAAGTTCAGGCCGGCAAGGTAAGGCAAGTAAACGTAAAAAACGAAAAGAAACATAAAACATAGGTATGTTTTTTCTGTTTTTTTAAGGAATATTGCCTAATTTTGTTTTTTACTATAAACAACGAACCACAATGAGCAACGTCAGACTATTTGACAAGTCCTTCAAGCCGTTCATTCCGAACGAGAGGCTTGAGGAAGCCATCGACAAGGTAGCCGAGAAGATCAACCATGATTTCAACGGGTGCACAGATTGCCCGGTACTCCTTTGTGTCCTCAACGGATCGCTGATGTTCACGTCGGAGCTGATGAAGAGGCTCACGTTCAACTGCGAGCTGGTCTGCATCAAGCTTTCGTCCTACAACGGCACCCACACCACAGGCAACGTGCGCGAGGTCATGGGCTTGACCAGAAGCATCGAAGGCAAACGCATCATTGTCATCGAGGACATCGTGGACAGCGGCAACACGATCGTGGCGCTCAAGGACATCCTAAAGGAGAAAGGAGCCACAGAAACAAGGATCTGCACGATGCTCCTCAAACCGGCATCCTACACAAAGGACGTGAAGCTAGATTATGTGGCGATGGAGATTCCGGATGACTTCATTGTCGGCTTCGGGCTTGACTACAACGAGATCGGAAGAAACCTCAAAGACATTTATGTATTGGACACAGATATGAAGTATTTTATTCTTTTTGGCCCTCCGGGCGCCGGGAAAGGCACCCAGGCCTCCGCAATGGTAGAAAAATACAATCTCTGCCACATTTCCACCGGTGAGCTTCTCCGCGGTGAGATCGCCAAGGGTACTGAGCTTGGCCTCAAGGCAAAGGCTCTGATCGACGCCGGCGAGCTCGTTCCGGACGAGGTTGTGGAAGGCATGATCGAGAACAAGTTCAAGACCGTGACCGGAGTCTCCGGCTTCCTTCTTGACGGATTCCCTCGCACCATCGCCCAGGCCGAGGCTCTTGACAAGATGCTCGCGAAGAACGGCGAGGCTGTCACATCCGTTGTCTCCATCATGATCCCCGACACCATGATCATGGAGCGCATCAAGCACAGGGCCGCGATCGAAGGCCGCGCCGATGATGCCAGGGACGAGACAATCAACAACCGCATCAAGACCTACCACGAGAAGACCGAACCGCTTGTGGAGTACTACAAGAAAGCCGGCAAGTACGAGGAGATCGACGGCACCGGGACCATCGAGGAAGTCCGCGCAAGGATATTCACAATGATGGACAAGGCATAGTCAATGATGATTGGTTCACTTTTGGTCACCGTTCTGCTCGCGGGTTCTCCGTTGAAGTTGAACGGTGATAATATTTCACAGATTGTCAATGAATTGACAACCGAGGAGAAGGCTGCCCTGCTGGTAGGCAGCGGAGCGAAAGCCTTCGACGGAGTCGGCTACACGACCCTCTACGTAAAGGGTTCCGCCGGAACAACCCACCCGATAGAAAGGCTGGGCATCCCGGCTATCGTGCTGGCGGACGGCCCTGCGGGAGTCAGGATCGACGACCGCCCATGCACCAAGTTCCCGATCGGAACCTCCCTCGCCTCCACCTGGAATCCATCGCTTGTCGAGGAGGTCGGCGGAGCCATAGGCAATGAGGTTCTCGAATATGGAGTCGATGTCCTGCTCGCCCCTGGCATCAACATCCAACGCAATCCTCTGTGCGGCAGAAACTTCGAATATTACTCCGAAGATCCTCTTTTGGCCGGCAGGGTCGCGGCTGGCTACATCCGCGGAATCCAGAGCCAAGGAGTCGGAACATCCATCAAGCATTTCGCCGCTAACAATCAGGAACTCAACAGGCTCTACCTTGACGCAAGGGTTCCCGTCCGGGCACTGCGCGAAATCTACCTGAGGAACTTCGAGATCGCCATCAAGGAGAGCGATCCGTGGACCGTCATGACATCGTACAACTATGTCAACGGGACATTGGCCGCAGAGAACCACGACCTGGCGACAGGAGTTCTTCGTGATGACTGGGGCTACAAAGGTGTGGTCATGACAGACTGGGCCGCGGGATTATATTCAGACAAGATGGTCGCAAGCGGCAACGACATGATCCAGCCGGGCAGCGACGAGCACTACAATCGTCTCGTCAACTCCATGACCGACGGCTCATTGCCTATGCCGGTGGTTGACACGGCAGTGGCGAGACTCCTGAGGCTCATCGTCAAATGTCCTCGGTTCAAAGGGTATGAATATTCCAATAAACCGAACCTCCGGCACAATGCGTCTGTGGCCCGGAAAGCCGCCGAGGAAGGAATCGTGCTGCTGAAGAACGATGCGGCTTCCCTGCCTTTGGCACCTGAGTCGAAGATCGCGCTGTTCGGAGTGACTTCCTACGAGTTCATCACCGGAGGCACAGGAGCCGGAAACGTCAACGGCTCATACGTTATAGACCTCAAGAAGGGGCTTTCCGACGCGGGATTCGGACTGGACAAAACGACAGACGACTTCTACAAAGACTGCCTTAAATACGAAAGGTTCAATACCCGCAGGATCAACAGCAAGTTTGACAAATGGTTCGTGGATGCCGAACGTCCGGCCGAGGCCATGCCGTCCAAAGCCGTGCTGGAGCAGGCCGCAAAGGAAGCCGACAAGGCCGTCATAACCATCGGTCGCATATTCGGTGAAGGCAAGGACAGACTCTACCAATTCAGTTATCTGCTGTCCGACGCCGAGATGAGGCTTATCAAGGGAGTCTCGACAGCGTTCCACAAGGAGGGCAAAAAGCTGATTGTCGTGCTGGATGTCGGCGGAATAGTGGACATGACCGCATGGCAGGACATGGCCGACGCAATCGTCATGAGCTGGCTTCCGGGATGCGAGGCCGGACATGCCATAGCCTCAGTGCTTTCCGGTAAGGAAACTCCGAGCGGAAGGCTTCCGATGAGCATTCCTGTAAGCTATTACGATGATCCGACATCCGAGACCATGCCTCAGCTCCTCACCGACAAACCGGTCAACTACTCGTTCCACCGTCCGGCTCCAGCCGGAGTCACGAAACGGTACGACATCGAGAACATCGACTACGTCAACTACCGTGAAGGCATCTACTGCGGCTACAGGTACTACACCACCAAGAAGATCCGCACCGCCTATCCGTTCGGCTTCGGCCTGAGTTACACCGAGTTCAAGTACAGCGGGATGACCGTGGAGGAAGACGGTGATGAATATGTCGTCAACCTGACCGTGGAGAACACCGGCAAATATTCCGGAAAGGAGGTCGTCCAGATCTACGTCAAAGCCCCCGGCAAGGACATGGACAAACCTGCCCGCGAGCTGAAAGGCTTCTCAAAGACGGATGTGATAGCCCCGGGAAAATCACAGACAGTAGAGATAAGGATCCCGAAGAATCTCCTCGCCTCATACGATGAGCAACGCTCCGGCTGGGCCACCGAGAAGGGAACATATTCCTTCATCGCGGCGCGGAATGCCGAAACCCCTGTTCTCGTGAAAAAGGTGAAAATCGCCTCACCGTCCTTCACCCCTACCGGCAACTACCTCGCCATCTCTCCCCTCTTCATAGAGTGGTGACAGACAAGCGATATAAATCAACAAAATAACGAAATATCCTCCAGTCTGGAACAGGTTGGAGGATATTTCTTTTACGGCATTTATCGTAAGTCACTTACTTTTCTGAAAGCCAGATCTGGAAGAAGAATCATAATCTCACGGCGAACAGGCTCCGCACTACCTTCGACCTGCTCATCATAACGCCAGAACACTTGGAACCTGACCTTGACCTCGACCGGTGAATATCCTTTGGAAGCCATTTTGGCAAGTTTTTCACGGAACGAGGCCGAGAATTTCAAAACCGTCCTGCGGCAACCGTCGATCTCGGCGGACAGGTAGTCACCATCAAGCTCAAGTCTGGTTCCGGAATGCAGACTCTGCAACAGATTTTGGTTGCCTTTGAACATATCCAGCACGACATCCCGATGCGAAAGCTGCATCAGAACCTCCTCCGGAGCGCCATAGACCGAATCATCTCCAACCATCAAGGCACGGGACACTTCATCTGTGAATATGTCCGCATTGTCAAAATGCACCGATAGGTTGTTCTTAGCCCTGGTCATTCCGACATAGACCATCCGGCGCTCCTTGTCGGTCACATTATGTAGTCCCTTCAGAGAGACATACACGTTGTCATATTCACAGCCCTTGGCTTTGTGGATGGTTGAGACCACTATCTCCGAGTCCTTGGACCTCGTGAAATCCTCAAGTTGAGACTCCAGCAGAAAGTTCTCAAAATCAGTGATGTACTTACGGGTTGGATATTCATCATTAAAAGCGGCCAGACAGTTCTCAAGCAGATCAAGGCATCCACTGTCACTGAAACGGCGCCGCACGGCATCCGCCGCTTCAGCCCACGTCACATCATCGAGGCAGGCGGAGTCATATTTCCGGATGGCGTCAAGAAAACTTCTGAACTCGGCGAGGTCTGAAAGCTGGAATCCTTCTCGGGATTGAATCAGCCTGGCTTTCCGTCCGGACTTGTTAAGCAAAGCCGAAATCACCAAGGCATCGTCATTCGTGGCGGTAAGAATGCAGATGGTACCGGGATTATTGCCAGAAACGATCTCGTTAACAATGGCCTGTTCATAGTCGGGAGTGGAATGACGGACCAAACGGATATTCCCTGGATCAATTCTCTTACCTACGATCGGATCGGACTTCAAACGTCCGGATATTCCTTTAACGTAGGAGTTCGCCAGAGAGATGACCGTCTGGGAGCTTCTGAAATTCTCCAGCATATTATAGACAGACGCTCCATATTCAGTGATCAAGGATTTCATATTCCCGGAGTCAGAGCCACGGAATTCGTAGATGTTCTGGTCATCGTCACCGACCGCTATGACCCTCATATCCTCATTGCAACGGATAAGTTCCTTGACCAGAGCGAATTCTTGCTCACCAAGGTCCTGTGCCTCGTCGATGACAAGGATTGACTTGGTTATCCGGCTCCTTTCAACCCTGCCTGAACGAATCTCAACGACAGCGTCGGCGACAATATGTTCGGAACCCTCGACCGTTCCCTTCCTGCCAAGAATGTCAAATGAATATGAATGGAAAGTCTTGATCTCGACATATTCGGCGGCGTTGCCGATCAGAGCCTTGAGCCGCTTCTTGAACTCCGTAGCCGCGGCCCTTGAGAATGTCAGCATCAGAAGCTGCTCGGACTTGACATCCTCCAGAAGGATCAAAGAGGCCAGCTTGCGCACGAGGACATAGGTCTTGCCGCTTCCAGGTCCGGCCGGAACCACGATGAACCTTGATTCGCTGTCATTGATTATGTCTGACTGTGTCCCGGTCAGACTCCCGAACAGCTCTTCGTACTTTTTCTCGCTGATGTTCCTGTCGATTCTTTTCGCCTCCTTCGAATCGAAATATTTCTTTATGAAAGCCTTGAAATCCAGCACAAAATAGTCGTGGACATATTCCATCGCCCGTTTTTTGTCGGACACCATCATATTCGCATATTTTCCGATGATGTGGATCTGCTGGATCCGCTGCTTGTAGAAGTCGTCCAGATTGTGGTAGTCGTCCTTTTTGTAGCGGCATTTGCTGTCTTTGAGCCGTTCGATCTGCAACTTGTTGTACAAGACCATAAAGCCGCCTTCCAGGTTCAGGATTCCGGTCTTCGCGAGGAACAGGAGCGCCTCTTCGGCCATCCCGACATCAATCTTTTCCGGGAAAAGAGCGCTGTCGTTGTAGTCACCGACAAGTCCGGCCAACGAGAACCCGACCTTGACCTCGCCGTCCTCCTCTTTATTATTATCCTTGAAACGATAGACGATGAACGAAGCGATTGAGTTCCTGACAGCGATCTGCTTTTCCAGATCCGAGGCCGAAACCTTAGCCGCTATCTGAATATAATCGTCCGTGACCGGGCGCTTTTCGATGTAATGCCTTATCGTCCAGAAAAACAGGATTGTACGGATGTCTTTCACGGAGGACCTTGCGATTCCGGAAGCGATCGCTTTCTCGTTTATCTCCTTCAGACTGAATTTCGTGCACTCGCCGATGACTGTCTCGACGAGGAATTTCTCCAGCTGGATGTAATATTTGAATTTCCTGAGCTGGCCAAGCCGGAGGTAGGCCGTCATATCATCGTCCTTGGCGAGGATTCCGGCCACACGCATTCTCTCCACGATACTGATCACCTTGCGGGTCTCGATGCCGAGCATATCCGAAAGATAGTCAACACGGGACTCCGCCTCGGCGGTCCCGGCGCGGGAACGGCTGCGCTCCGAGATCAATGACTTGATGATTCTTCTGGCGTCCAGTTTGTCATCCTCAGTGAAATCCGGGCATCGTTCTATCCGCTCCGAAGCCTCGTCCATATTCCTCGGGACAATGCTTGTCGCGAATATTCTCGGGCTGTTCATCCCGCGTCTCAGATAACCGGCGGTCTCCAGGGCGGCAATCGCGCTTTTCACCTTGGTCTCAACGTCCCGGATTTCCTCCCAACCTGCCTTGCGGGCTATCTCCAAAGCGGAGATGTGGATGCAGTCGTGCTTTGCCGTAAGTTTCTTGACAGCGCTCCAGACTTGGTTTATCTCACTCAGGGTGAGCTTCGTCTGATTCAGAAGTATGAAGTGTTTGTTAAGGTCATCGTCATTATAAAGGACGTAACACTCCGCCTGCGAGTTGACATCACGCCCCGCCCTTCCCGCTTCCTGAATATAATTCTCCAACGAATCCGAAATCTCGTAGTGGACAACCAGACCGACATCGCTCTTGTCCACTCCCATCCCGAACGCTGATGTGGCCACGATTATCCTGACCTTGCCGCTCATAAAATCATCCTGGGCCTTGACCTTTGTGTTGACCTCCATCTGACCGTGGAAGGCCTTTGCGTCAAACCCGTCCTTGCCGAGCCTTTCAGCGATTTTCTCCGCGGCTTTGGTTCTGGTCACATAAACGATGGCCGGACATTTTGTGCCGTCAAGCAAGTTCCTCAGGGTCTGGTATTTATCCTCATCGGAAGCCCTGAACAGAACAGTATATCGAAGATTAGTGCGGGCGACATCAGTCGTGAAACGCTTCAAGGTTATCCCAAGCCGGTCCCGGAAATAGTCACAGATGTCGCTGATCACCTTAGGTTTAGCGGTCGCCGTGAAGCAGGAGACCGGAATCGGAGTGTCAAGGCCTTTACACTCCTGAAGATGCTTGATGAACTCCCCGATGAACATATATTCAATCCGGAAGTCCTGACCCCAGGCGGAGAAGCAATGCGCCTCGTCAATCACGATTCGGACCAATGTTCTGGACATCAGAACCTTCTCGATGGTCTTGGAGCGGAGTTGCTCAGGGGCGATGTAAAGCAGCGAGGCCTCCCCGGACTCGACCCTCTCCAAAGCGTTGCGGCGTTCAATCGGAGACAGCAAGCCATTGATATAGACGGCTTCCGAGATTCCTTTCTTCTCCAGATTCTCCACCTGATCCTTCATCAGGGATTGAAGCGGAGAGATCACGACGGTCAATCCTCTGACGGTCTCCCCTGCCATCAATGCCGGCAGTTGGAATGTCAGCGACTTTCCTCCGCCGGTCGGGAATATGGCAAGCAACGATTCACCTTTAATCGCTGCTTTTGCCGCATTCTCCTGCAGCGGCTCCCCTCCGAAAGTCCTGAAACGGTCGTAGCCGAACCATTTTTTCAATGAATATTCCGCATTCAGTTTTTGTGAGCAATACGCGCAGCGGGCATCTCCGCAGTTCACGGCCCTTAAACCTCTTATCACATTCTCGACACTCGGATAGTTGTGAAGAATCCACGCCGGAGTTATGGAATTTCTGTCATCAGTGCTGATCAAGGCAGCCGCATAGGCGCATTCCACCTTGTGATCCCTAACAAAAGACTCGACATTTGAATGCTCGCAAATCTTGCCTTTAAATAACTCTCGGAAGATGTCCGCAGTGGATTTCCGGAAAAAGAACGGCTTCCTTGAGGGGACATATTCAATGCTTTTGAAAAATCCTGAGAAGTGGATATCCTCGTTCAGCAGATCATAGTACAGCTGCTGGAAATCCTTGTCCAAGGCCTTGAACGCCATCACCTCATCATCATAGAGAGATTGAGCCTTCAAACTGTCATTCAACGGGTTATTCAGCTCTTCCGTAAGGATTTTGTCGTCCTTGAGAAGTTTATGGTAAGGCTTCTGCGGGAAAAGCAGCGGCGAGAGATAAAGAGTGTCGATGAGGATATATTCCTTTCTAAGGAATGGTTTCAGGTACTTGATGTCGTGCCCGATGATATTATGCCCGCAAAGACAATCGCAGTCAGAGACAAAGTCCGCAAACTCCGGAATCCTCGCGGAATGAAAGCTCAGTCCGCTTTTCACTCCCCCGATGTCCAGAATCCTGCCTTTGCCATCTATTTCAAGGTCAATGAAGGCGATTTTTGCCATAAAGTTGTCTTTCTTGCTTCAACTCATTGATTATTGGCACAAAAATAACATTATTTTGCAAAACTATCATCCATAGAACAATATGATAAATTTTAGAATATTTTCTAATAAATATAGTAGATATTCTAAAAATTATCTATATTTGCGACAGACCAATTATATTGCGATATGAAACACACATTGACAGCGAAAGAAGAGGAACTTATGAATATCTTCTGGAAAAAGGGTGAGATGTGCATCCGTGACCTTGTGAACAGCCTTCCGGAACCAAGGCCGAGCTATACTACGGTCTCGACCCAAGTGTCGTTCCTTGAGAGCAAGGGATTCCTCACACGCCGTCCTATAGCCAACACGTTCATCTACGAGGTACGCATATCCGAAAAGGAGTACAGAGGCACGACAATCAGCGGCATAGTGGAGAGGTATTACAACAACTCTTTCGCCAGCGTGGTCTCACAGTTTCTTGAGGATGAAAAACTTGACGTAAACGAGTTAAAAGAAATAATAGCTCAGATAGAAGGCAAGCGCTAATATTCCATCTTATGCTCACCTTCATAATATATGAATTGAAAGTCGCGGCGACGCTCATCACGTTCTACCTCTGCTTCAAGTGCTTCCTAAGCCAGGAGAAGATGCATAGGGTGAACAGGATCGTCATCCTCGCAACCTCTGTGCTGTCATTCATCCTACCGCTATGCGTCATAACGGTTCACAAGACGGTATATATTCCCGAAGCTACTGTTTTCGGAATATCAGGAGATGCGGTAGAGGTGCCCACTCCTATCATCGAAAGCCTTGGCGGAGTATCCTGGGAACCATTTATCATAGCAACATTCTGGATAGGAGTTGTTTATGTTCTTGGCAGAACAGCTTTTGGAATATGGCGGGTCGCCAGATTGGTCTGGAATGGGGAAAGAAAGGAAATCCACGGCAGCGAGGTGATAGTGTGCGACAAAAATATTCCTCCGTTCAGCTGGATGAAATGGATTGTGATGAGCAGAGACGACTTTGAAAGCGGCAACATACATATTCTTGAACACGAAAAGGCTCACATCAGGCTTGGGCACTCAAAAGACATTCTTCTGTTTGACATAATGTCGGCTTTCCAATGGTTCAATCCAGCGGTATGGCTTCTCAAGCGAGAGCTCCGGGCCATCCACGAATATGAGGCTGACGACGCAGTCCTCCGACAAGGTGCGGACATAAAGGAATACCAATATTCATTAATAAGAAAAGCTGTCAGTGCGAGCGGCTACTCAATCACTAACAGCTTTAATCACAGTATCCTTAAAAATCGTATTACTATGATGTCAAAATCAAACGCAACCGCGATGAGGGGACTGAGAGTCCTCTACATCCTGCCGCTTGTCTGCGGTGCCCTGGCTCTGAACGCCAGAACAGTCACAAACTGCAAAGTTACTGAAAATTCTTCAGTCTCGGATGACTCGACAGTAAAGGTTGAGATCCAAAAAGACGGCGGTGGAACCATTCATTATTATGCGAATGGCGAGAGTATCGCATACAAAGACATTCCGGAAGCCGTCAATTCCTTGATAGGCAGTGACAAAGAGGCCAAGGTGGAAATCATCGCTCCAGCTGAAATCAGCTGCGGAATCATCGATGACCTCAGGGAACAACTCCGGAGCGTGCCGGCTCTGAAAGTGCAATACTCCAGCCCGAACCTCGGTAGCGTGCCGATGCGTCTTCCTCCTGCCAATAAAACCGTCGAAAAGATCGGAGTCAAATTGATTGAGCTTCCAGATGCGGTCAAGAATATGCCGAAAGAGATGGTGCGCCACCTAAAGATCAACAAGGATGGCAAGTATTTGTACGACACGAACCTCATTATGCAAAGCGAGCTTTTGAATATGGCCGCTGGATCTATCCGTAAAAACCACCAGACGATGATATGCCTTCAGACGGACAGAGCCACATCATACGGAACGTACGTCACCGCTCTGAAAGAATTATCCAACGCCGTCTCACTAATCAGGAATGAATATGCCAACGAACATTTCGGAAAAGCGTTCGAAGATTTGGACGACGCTGAGCGTAGTTTGGTCCTGAAGGAGATCCCACAGAACATCATCGAGCTCACCCCGAGAACAACTCAAAGTGTCAGGTAAGCCATTAACCTGACACGCATAAGGTAACATATTTTTGCGATTATCAATAAATGCCACATCAATTCATTGACTCGTGTTACCTTCTTCCATTGCCGCACCTTCTAACAGTGATTCAATCGATCAAAATGTCCACCGAAACGGCATAATACCGGAGAAACTTTGTAATATCATCGGTTTGTCCGGGAAAGAGGACTTCTGCCGGACAAAACTCTGCCTTTGTAATGTTGCACTTGCTTTTTGACTCATTTTCGCTCATTATTTCAGAATAACCTTTCTTTCCCAAACTTTTACTATCTTTGTATGATTGAAGGCTTCGGGGAGGAACAGCGTGAAGAACACGATTAGAAAAAGGTGTTTTACAGCGCGCAATGGTGCCGCACAAAACCCGCACGGGAGTCTGCGCAATCATTTGACAAATTGATTTATAGAGTACTATGCCGGACAGCAATTTCATAGACTACGTGAAGATCTGGTGCGCTTCGGGGCACGGGGGTGCGGGATCGATGCATCTCTACAGGGCGAAGTATGTGCCTAAGGGGGGACCGGACGGCGGAGACGGAGGCCGTGGGGGACATATCATCCTTCGGGCCAATCCGCAGTTCTGGACGCTTATCCACCTCAAGTACCGCAAGCACATCAAGGCAGAGGAAGGAGGACACGGAGAGGGCGGACTTCGCACCGGCAAGAACGGAGAGGACATCATTCTGGACGTGCCGGTGGGTACCGTGGCGAAGGACGCGGAGACCGGAGAGGTGCTGTTCGAGATGATGGAGCCGGGAGAGACGCGGATTCTCTGCAAGGGAGGACGTGGCGGTCTGGGCAACAACAACTTCAAGACAGCCACCAACCAGACTCCAAGGTATGCGCAGCCGGGAGAGGATGGGCAGGAAGGATGGTTCATCCTGGAGCTCAAGGTGCTGGCTGATGTGGGGCTTGTAGGCTTCCCTAACGCCGGAAAATCAACCTTGCTGGCGGCGATCACGGCGGCGAAACCTAAAATCGCCAACTACGCTTTCACGACGCTGGAGCCGAATCTTGGAATCGTACAATATTATGACGATCAGTCATTTGTAATGGCGGATATCCCTGGAATCATAGAAGGGGCGCACGAAGGAAGAGGCATAGGAATACGCTTCCTCCGCCACATCGAAAGGAACTCGGTGCTGCTCTTTATGGTCTCCGCGGAAGAGGACGACATCAAGGCAAGCTACGAGACCCTGCTCAACGAGCTTAAGGAATATAACCCCGAACTTCTGGACAAGGATCGGGTTCTGGCCATCACCAAATGCGACCTGATCGACAAGGACATCGAGAAAGAAATCGAGCCGTCGCTGCCTAAGGGAATTCCTCACGTGTTCATCTCATCGGTCAGCGGTGAGGGGATCAAGGACTTAAAGGATATGCTATGGTCAGCGCTTCACTCATAGGATTCCTGCACAGGATTGATCAGAACGCCACCCTGTTTCTGAACAGTTTCAGCACGCCGGCAACGGACCAGCTCTGGATGCTGATGTCGGACAAGACGGTGTGGATCCCGGCGTATGCGATCTGCGCATATTTCCTGTTCAGAAGGCTTGGATGGAAAAAGGCTCTGGTTGTGCTGGTTTCTGTCGGAATCGCGTTCGGGCTGTGCGACCAGTTCTCCACGATCGTAAAACATTCAGTCGATAGACTCAGGCCAAGCTACAGCGCGAGGATGCTCCTCGGAGGGCTGAACGTGCTGGAAGGCCGCGGAGGGTTCTACGGGTTCTTCTCGGCACACGCGGCGAACGCTTTCGCTCTTGCCATGTGCCTGATCATCGGATTCAGAAACGACCGCACACACACCTACAACGGCTTCTACAAGTTCGCGTTGACGTGGGCGGCGTTGGTGGCTGTCAGCAGGATATTCGTCGGGAAGCATTACCTCGGTGATGTGATTGTCGGGACAATTGTCGGACTGACAATAGGTTACTTTGTCGGAATGCTTGCCAGATATGTCATCCAGACTCGCATCGACAAAGTACCTGTCACTGGGCTCACTATGATTTTTGACGAGAGGAAGTTCCCTATAACTCTGACAAAACCTTCTCCATCCGGATCCCGCGGGAGCCTTTGATTAGGATTGTGTGGTTGGAGATTGGGTTTGACTTCAGCCAAGTAACCAGATCATCCGAGGTCGGGAACCATTTCGTATTTGAGGGGGACACTTCGCTGGTTGGCGAACATTGTCGAACCACAGGCTCAGCGCCCAAAGCGAACGGATGGCGAGCCTGTCGAACCATCTGTTCCGAGTCAAGAGCTTTACGGAACTCTTCCCCTACGAGGCAGACAAGATCCAAATCCATCAATGCCAATTTCTTTAATATGGCAATATGCTCGGCGACAGACTCCGTGCCAAGTTCACGCATATCCCCTATCATTACGGCTTTATGTGCAGCCTGCACAGTGGCAAGGTTGTCAAGAGCGGCCGCCATACTCGTCGGATTGGCGTTGTAGGCATCCTCTATCAAAATGTTGCGATCTGTCTTTTCCAACTGCGAGCGGTTGTTTTTAGGAATATATTCACTCACGGCCTGGATTGCGTCTTCGAGGGACACTCCGAAATGGAGGCCTACAGCGATGGCGGCGGCTATGTTGTTGGCATTGTACGAACCGGCCAGGTGAGTTTCGAGGCACAGCAGGTTTTCGGTGCCTTCTTTCGTTTCGACAGGCTCAGCGACTGAGTCAGGAATGGCCATCCGGACAAAAGGATGGTCCGCATCGGACGGCAGAACCATAGCGTTCCAATAACCGATGCCATATTCAATGACCTTCAAGCCTTTACGCTCGGCGGCCATAGCGGCCAGATTCTCATCATCAGCATTCAGGAATATGCTTCCTCCGTGCTCGGAAATATAGTCGTACAATTTTCCCTTGGCCTTCTTCACGCCCTCAAAACTACCGAACCCAAGCAGGTGCGCCTTGCCGACATTCGTGATAAGACCATAGTCAGGCTCGCAGACCTTCACCAGTTTCTCGATGTCATCCGGATGGCTGGCTCCCATCTCAATAACCGCAATCTGAGTCTCGGAATTGATGTTCAGGACAGACAGAGGCACTCCGATGTCATTGTTCAGATTGCCTTGCGTGGACGTGACGTTGTACTTCACGGACAACACTCTCGTGATCAGTTCCTTGGTGGTGGTCTTGCCGTTGGTTCCGGTCAATCCTATGACAGTCAGACGTTTGCCATCCACAAAAGTGTTCTCACGATGGTGACGTGCGAGAGCCTGCAAGGCCTCCAGCGTGTCCGGCACGACAATCAGACGGGCATCTCCCGAAGCAGCCGCTGTCGAACCTTCATCCACCACGGCATAACGTGCCCCTGCCTCAAGAGCTTTGAGAGCATATTCATTACCATCGAAATTTTCGCCTTTCAGTCCGAAGAACATCTCGCCGCCGCTGATGGCACGGCTGTCCGTCGTCACACGCCCGCATTCCAAGAATGCCGAATATAATCTCTGCACATCCATATTAGAAAACAAATCCAAAAATATTTCTTAAATATAATAGTAATAATGCAAAACAACAAACTCGGAGCGAAGCGACGCAAGGGGTTTGGGGAATACGGTCCCCAATGCCCCACCGGGGCTGTCGCGAAGCGACTGGGGGTGAAAGGTATAGCGCACGCAGTGCGAAGCGACGCAAGGGGTTTGGGGAATACGGTCCCCAATGCCCCACCGGGGCTGTCGCGAAGCGACTGGGGGTGAACCAGCACAGGAAAGTGCTAGCGCTTTCCTGTGCTGCCCCATCCACCTGCACCACGCTCGGTTTCAGAGAGAACTTCAACATCCTCCCACTCAACCCGCTCGTGGCGGGCGACAACCATCTGGGCGATGCGTTCGCCGGGAACAATCTCGAACGGCTCGTTGGATAGGTTGACCAGCGAAGTCTTCAGTTCCCCACGGTAATCCGCATCCACGGTCCCGGGGCTGTTGATCACGGTGATGCCGTGCTTCGTGGCAAGGCCGCTGCGAGGGCGGACCTGCGCCTCATAGCCAACAGGAAGTTCAATGAATATGCCCGTGGGCACCAGAACCCTTTCCAATGGCTTCAGCACAATCGGCTCGGTGATGTTCGCCCGAAGGTCCATCCCGGCCGACGCCTCAGTGGCGTAAGCCGGGTCGGGCCATTGGCTTTTGTTTACTATCTTGACTTTCAATGCATTCATATTCTCATGTCAGAATATTCATTAAAAAAAGTGCACCCTATCATATTCATAGGGCACACCTTTATATTCATTAAGCGTTAGCTTCTTCAGACTCTTTCTTGTCCGGGATGATGAGGTTCAGGATAACTCCGACGACTGACGCGAGGCCGATGCCGGCGAGTGAGAACTTGCCGAAGCTGATGACAGCGCCGCCGATTCCGATGGTCAGGATGAGGGAGGCGATGATCAGGTTGCGGGTCTTGTTCATGTCAATCTGAGCCTTCACAAGGTTGCTGATTCCGACGGATGCGATGCTACCGAAAAGAAGGAGCATAATGCCACCGAGAACGGCAGTCGGGATGGTCTGGATCGCCGCGCCGACCTTTCCGACAAGGGAAATCAGAATAGCGGAAAGAGCGGCGATTCTCATACAAGCCGGGTCTGTCACCTTGGTGAGCGACACGGCGCCGGTCACTTCTGAATATGTCGTCACAGGAGCGCCGCCGAGGAATGCCGCGAGGGTGCAGGCAAGACCGTCGCCCAGCATCGTACGGTGAAGGCCAGGATCCTTGACGAAATCCTTACCGGCGATCTCGCTGATGGCATAGACATCACCAACGTGCTCGATGATCGGAGCGATGGCCACAGGAGCCATAAACACGATCGCCTGCCAGGAGAGGCTCATCTTCGAGAAATGCGGAAGCTGGAACCAAGGAGCGTTCGCGACTCCCGAGAAATCCATTGAGCTTCTGTAGAATATCACGGCCACGATGTAGCCGGCGAGTGCGCCGAACACAACCGGGATGAGCTTTATCATACCTTTACCCCAGCACGAGCAGATGATCGCCACAAAGAGCGACACGAGAGCCAGGATCCAGTTCTTGCTGGCCATATCGACTCCCGTTCCGGCCAAGGAAAGACCGATGAGGATGATGACCGGTCCGATCACGATCGGCGGGAATAGTTTCTTGATGAACTTGACACCGAACAACTTGACCAGAAAACTCATCAGAATGTACACAAGTCCCACAGCGACGAGCCCGCAGAACATTCCCGACAGTCCGTAGAGTTCGGTAGCCTTGATGATCGGGGCTATGAACGCGAAGCTGCTGCCGAGATAGATCGGAACCTTGCCTCCGGTGACGGCATGGAAAAGAAGAGTGCCGAGACCGGCCGCGAGGAGAGCGATGGCGGGATCGAATCCTACCAGAAGTGGAACCAGTACTGTGGAACCGAAAGCTACAAACATGAACTGAACTCCGACAATGGATCGTTTCAGTGGGGATAAGGTTTGTTGTGACATAAATATTAAGTTATTTAGAAGCTCGAATATACAAAACGGCGGCGATAATACCGAATATCACGTTAGGAAGCCAAAGTGCGACCACCGGAGGCAACGCTCCCGAATAGACGAACATCTGGCTGAACCGCATGAAGAGGATGTAGGTGAAACTGAGACCGATACCTATTCCTATGTTCAGGCCGATGCCTCCCCTTCGTTTTCTGGAGGAAAGGCTTACCCCCATAAGGGTCAGGATGAAAGCCGAGAATGGTAAAGCTAGACGGTTGTGTTTCTCGATGAGCGCGTACATCACGTTGGCGTCTCCCCTCATCTTCTGGGTGGCGATCAACTCATCAAGCTGTTCCGCGGGCAAGGTCTCGACTGTCTTCTTGTTGCGGTAAAAATCAGTGACTGTCAGGTTCAGCACGGTGTCCAGCTCCGCACCGGTGGTCACACGGTCCTGAAGACCTTCCGTATATTCCCTTATGAAGTAATTCTTCAGTTTCCAGCCATTGAAAGTGCTGTCCCAGACCGCTTTCTCGGCGGAAATCTTCTTGACGAGCTTGTTGTCCTCTATGTCTTCCAGAGTGAATTCGTAGGCGGTGTTGTTCCATGAACTGAAAGACTCGACCGAAACAAACTTCCCAGGATCGATCTGATAATGTACATTACTGGAGGACAATGAGTTCCTGTGTTTTATATATTTTAGTTCGAAATTTATTCGCTTGACGTTCGCCCTCGGAATCACCCAGAGGTTGAGAGAAAGGGAAAGCGTGGCGATCAGCAAAGCGGAGACCATATACGGCACCATCATCCTCTTGTAGCTTACGCCGCAGGACAGAATGGCGATGATCTCGCTGTTGGCCGCCATTCTGGAGGTGAAGAATATGACCGTGATGAACACGAACAGCGGGCTGAACATATTCACAAAATACGGGACGAAGTTCACATAATAGTCGAAGACGATGGCGTGAAGAGGAGCCTTGTTCTCGACGAAATGGTTGATCTTCTCGCTGATGTCGAAGATTATGACGATTCCGATGATGAGAAGAAGGGCTATAAAGAAGGTCATTATGAACTTCTTTATGATGTACCAGTCTATCTTCTTCAGTCCCACGTTCATATTCCTAAAGTCTTGAACTTATTCTTTTTACGGTCGTTTCCTTCCAAGAGGCGAAATTCCCCGCCTCGATGTGCAGACGCGCCTCTCTGACAAGGTCGAGGTAGAAGGCAAGATTGTGCTCGCTCGCTATCATCGCGGCGAACATCTCCTTCGCGATGAAAAGATGATGCAGGTATGCTCTTGAATATGTCCGGTCGACGAACGACACTCCGTCCGGATCGATCGGCGAGAAATCCTCCGCCCACTTGGAATTACGCATATTCATTATGCCGTTCCACGTGAAAAGCATTCCGTTGCGGCCGTTGCGGGTAGGCATCACGCAGTCGAACATATCCACTCCCCTCGCGATTCCCTCAAGGATGTTGGCAGGCGTGCCGACTCCCATCAGGTAGCGTGGCCTGTTGTCCGGCAGGAGCGGGCAGACGAGTTCCAGCATCTCGTACATCTTCTCGGTAGGCTCCCCTACCGCAAGTCCGCCGATCGCGAAACCGCCGACAGCCTCATTGTCTCCGACGAGGCTGACAGCGTGGTCAACCGCCCGTTTGCGGAGTTCCGGATAGACACAACCCTGGATGATCGGGAACATAACCTGATTGTACCCGTACAGAGGCTCGGTCTCACAGAAATGCTTGAAATAACGCTCAAGCCATCCCTGAGTCAGTTTAAGAGACTTGGCAGCGTACTTTTCGTCAGCGTCACCTGGACAGCACTCGTCAAGCGCCATCATTATGTCAGCGCCGATAACTCTCTGGGTGTCAACGTTATTTTCTGGTGTAAAAGTGTGCCTCGAACCATCAATGTGAGACTGGAAACGGCAACCCTCCTCGGTGATTTTTCTGATTTTGGTCAAAGAGAACACCTGGAATCCGCCGCTGTCCGTCAGGATCGGTCTGTCCCAGTTCTCAAACTTGTGAAGTCCGCCGACCTTTTTCAAGGTGTCGAGACCCGGCCTCAGATAGAGATGATAGGTGTTGCCAAGGATGATCTCGGCCTTCACATCCTCCTTCAAGTCCCTGTGATAGACCCCTTTGACGGAGCCTACCGTCCCGACAGGCATGAATATCGGAGTCCTCACCTCACCATGATCGGTGGTGAAAACGCCTGTCCTTGCCCTTGAGCCGGGATCCTTCGCTATCTCTCTGAAAACCATTCTTCCAAAATTTAACCCTCAAAGATAGTGATTTTTAGCCGAAAACTCGTACATTTGTTTGTTTTGACCATACGCATAATAACAAAAAACACAATAACGTTATGAGCAACAAGCACATCAGCCTCAGGCTGATCATTATGAACTTCCTCCAGTACGCCATCTGGGGAGCGTACCTGACATCTATGGGAAGTTTTCTCGGCAAGGCCGGGCTTGGTCCCCAGATCTGGCTTTTCTTCGCCACACAGGGATTCGTCTCCATATTTATGCCAGCCCTGATCGGCATCGTGGCCGACAGATGGATCCCCGCACAGAAGACACTGTCTCTCTGCCAACTCATCGCAGGTGTCTCGATGCTCGGCACCGGACTGTACGCGATGGGCAACGTCAACCTGACCGAAGGAGCGTATCTGGTCGGTCCAGACTTCAATTTCAGCATCTTCTACATCCTCTACACGATCAGCGTGGCGTTCTACATGCCGACAATCGCCCTGACCAACTCCGTGGCCTACGCCGGCCTTGAGGGAGCGGGCATGGACACTGTCAAGGCGTTCCCGCCGATCCGTGTGTTCGGAACGGTCGGCTTCATCTGCACGATGCTGCTGGTGAACTTTATGAAGGATCCGTCCGGAATCCAGTACCAGCACAGCTACTTCCAGTTCTTCACCTCCGGAGTTCTCAGCCTGATTCTCGGGTTCTATGCGCTGAGTCTCCCGAACGTGCCTGTCAAGAAGGTCAGCGGCAGCAGCTTTATGGAAGCCACCGGTCTCAAGGCGTTCTCCTTGTTCAAGGACAGGCAGATGGCCGTGTTCTTCATTTTCTCGATGCTCCTCGGCGCGTCTCTCCAGATCACCAACGGCTACGCCAACTCGTTCATCTCCTCCTTTGCGGGAAGTCCTGAATATGCCGACGCCTGGGGCGCGCGCAACGCCAACGCCCTGATCTCGCTCAGCCAGATGTCCGAGACCCTATGCATCCTCCTCATCCCGTTCTTCATGAAGAGGTTCGGAATCAAAAAGGTGATGCTCATCGCGATGTTCGCCTGGGTTCTCAGATTCGGATTCTTCGGAATCGGCAACCCTGGCTCGGGAGTATGGCTGTTCATCCTCTCCTGCCTTGTGTACGGTGTGGCGTTCGACTTCTTCAACATCTCCGGATCCCTCTACGTGAACCGTAAGACCACCAAGGACATCCGCTCCAGCGCCCAGGGACTGTTTATGTTGATGACGAACGGTCTCGGAGCCTCAATCGGAACCTGGGCCGCCGGCAAGGTCGTGAACCATTACGTTTACAACGCCGCCCAGCCTGACTGGGCCACAGCCTGGTACGTGTTCGCCGGTTACGCTCTTCTTGTAGGCATCCTGTTCATATTCCTGTTCAAGGATCCCGGCAAGGACGAGGAGTGCGCCGAAGAGGCCTAAGGTTTCTTCACCGGCGGGCCTGTCTCGACCTTTGAGAGCCCGAACAAGCGGCTTTCCGACAAATAATATTTGATATCGAAGCAACGATATTCATTGTGATTCCTGACCTTGTGGTACGATGTGACACAGTCAAACCTGTAGCCCATCTGAGCAAGGTCAGGAATATTCATTGATGTGACACCCTTCTCCAACAGGGACATCAGAATCCCGTGGTTGCGGTCCAGCGCCCCGATGGTTCTCAGCCGCAGCCCCTTCAGATGGCCGCTGTTGACATAGTGGTACCTGCTTTTGCAAGTGACGCAGCAAAACTTCATATCGCTGCGCCCGTAAGGAAGAACATCCCCACACTCCAGACATCTCCCCCTCGATTCGTCTTCCAAGTTCTTCATCGCTTATCTTTTATCGGCAGGCCTGCCTGCCATGGTAAATATGTTCAGAGGCTTGAGCGAGTGAACTTCACTGCCACCAACCTATGATTTCGGCAAATATGTCTTTCTTAAACGAGTTTTGAAAGAGGTGAAAAGAAATTTCATGAATATTTTTCTGTTTCTTATCACCAAGGTAAACGCATAGAAAAATTTTGTGGCCATAAAATAATTCTTTGCTATGCCTGATAAAATTTTATTCCCATAAGACAGATATCGTTTCCCCACTAAAAAAAATCATTTGCCGCTAATCCGGAGGCGGACAAATCAGCGATTTGATAATATTCAGAAAAATCTCACGTGTAATTCTTTTTCATCCGTCCCCCGCCTGAAATACCATTATAACTTTGCGTCAGACAAAACTTCAAAACAACTTGAATTATGGAACAATTGAACAGACTTGAAATCCGAGGGAATGTCGGCAATGTCAACATTCTCAAGGTCGGGGAGACGCGGGTGGCGCATTTCTCCGTCGCGACCAACTTCGCCTACAAGGGAAGGAACGGTGAGCCGGTAATCGAGACCACATGGCACAATGTGACCGCATGGGAAGGAGTCAAGGGCATCTCGTCATTGGATGTCATCCAGAAAGGTTTTCCCGTCTATGTGACAGGCAGGCTCCGGTCTCAGAAATATACTTCCAGCGACGGAATAGAAAGAACAAGCATGGAAGTGATCGCCAACTCGGTTGAAGCCATTGATGAAAACATCTCCGCTCAATACATGAAGTAGGCCGCACGACTTTTTTCCCGGTGGTCACAGTGGGGATGAGACGTTGGGGTGGGCGGCCATCGGGATTTTTGATTTACTTGAAATAGTGCTTTAAGTAAACAAAGAGCGTATGATTATATTATACCATAAATACTTATTTCATGTCAAATGAATTATTTTTTCAATAAATTGCAGAAAAATATTTGGATATAACAAAATAATGTGTACCTTTGCGTACACTTTCTGTCTAGCAGGCAAAGGCTGATTGGACGCCAAAGCGGAACTCCTTGGATTCAAGGCCGTGAGGCAGCAGAAATGCCAGGTGCGAACGCATCTCCATCAGAAAACCTTACCGCAAGCGGAAAGTTATTTTTTTATGCAATCGCACGCGCAGCAATCGCACGCGCACTGTGGCAGAAAAATAAAATCAGGAATTTTGGCAACGTGCAAAATTCCTGATTTTCCTTTTTTCTGCCACTGTGATCCACAGCAACTTATATTGCAAACTTCGGCAAGCTCAGTGACCGACTTTGGCAAATTTCATAGACAACCTATATTGTCGCGGAACATGTCAAAGCAACCGAACGATCACCTTATCGGTTTTTGTACATGTCATCATAGTAGCGGAGGTACTCCCCGCTGGTCACGTTGTCAAGCCATGGACCATTCTCAAGGTACCAGCGGACGGTCTTCTCGATACCTTCCGCGAACTGAAGGCTCGGCTCCCAACCCAGTTCATTCTTCAGCTTGGACGAATCGATGGCATAACGCATGTCATGTCCTTTCCTGTCGGTCACGAACGTGATGAGATCATCATCCGCTCCCTCCGGGCGGCCAAGCAACTTGTCCACAGTCTTGATAAGAACCTTGATCAGGTCAATGTTCTTCCACTCGTTGAAACCACCTATGTTATACGTCTCGGCAATCTTTCCCTTATGGAAAATCAAATCGATCGCCCGGGCGTGATCCTCGACATAGAGCCAGTCACGGACATTCTCCCCTTTTCCATAGACCGGAAGCGGACGACGCTGCCGGATGTTGTTGATGAACAGAGGAATCAGTTTTTCAGGGAACTGGTACGGACCGTAATTGTTCGAGCAGTTCGTCACGATCGTCGGCATCCCGTAGGTGTCATGATAGGCCCTGACAAAATGATCGCTTGAGGCTTTCGACGCTGAGTACGGACTGTGAGGCTGGTACTTGCAGTCCTCGGTGAAGAAAGTGTCACCGAACGGCCCCCCGCCACACTCATTGCCGGCAGGATCTCCCTCCGGCCTTGTCAACTCAAGAGCGCCATAAACCTCATCGGTGGAAATATGATAGAACCGCTTTCCTTCCCAACCTTTCGGTTCCCAAAACTCACGGGCGGCCTGAAGCAGAGTCAAGGTGCCCAGGACATTTGTCTTAGCGAATATGAACGGATCCTTGATCGAGCGGTCAACATGGCTCTCGGCGGCAAGGTGTATGATGCCATCAACGGAATATTCAGAGATCACTTTGCGGACGGCCTCAAGGTCGCAGATGTCGGCCTTGACGAAAGTATAGTTCTGGCGATCCTCTATGTCCTTGAGATTGGCGAGATTGCCGGCATAGGTAAGCTTGTCAAGATTGATGATCCGGTAGTCCGGATACTTGTTGACAAACAGCCTCACCACGTGACTGCCTATGAAACCGGCCCCACCGGTTATCAGAATCGATCGTTTGTAGTTCATATTCAATTATTTCTTCTGCATTTTCCCTTCGTACAGGTCATCGTACGCCGCCCTCTTGCGGAAGATGTCGATCGCCGTGTAGATGGACGACATCATGGACTGCGGATCCGCCTCGTCACGCCCGGCCATCTCGTAGGCCGTGCCATGATCCGGAGAAGTCCTGACAATCGGAAGCCCTGCCGTGAAGTTCACGCCGTCCTCGAAGGCCAAAGCCTTGAACGGAGCCAGTCCCTGATCATGATACATGGCCAGAGTGGCGTCAAACTTCGCATAATGTCCGAGCCCGAAGAACCCGTCCGGAGAATAAGGTCCGAAAGCCATAAGCCCTTCAGCGTTGGCCGCTTTCACGGCAGGAAGGATTATCCTCTCCTCCTCGTCGCCAAGCAGGCCGCCGTCCCCGCAATGCGGATTCAGTCCCAGCACCGCGATCTTAGGCTCCACGATGCCGAAATCCCTCTTCAGCGACGCGGTCATCAGCCTCAATTTGTTCACGATCTTCTCCTGCGTGATCGACGCCGGAACATCCTTTAAAGGAATATGCCCGGTCACGACACTGATCCTGAGCTGGTCGGAGACCATGAACATCAGCACGTCATCAACTCCGAATTCCTTTTGGAGATATTCAGTATGCCCGGTGTTTCCGAAACCCTCGGCCACCATGGCCTTCTTGTTGATAGGAGCCGTCACCAGCACATCGATGTCACCGTTCTTGATGTCCTCCACAGCGCACTCAAGCGACCTGATGGCCGATTTAGCCGACTCCGGAGTGGACTGTCCCGGCTCGACGAACACATTGTCCGGAAGGCAGTTGACAATATTGATCTTCTTTGGCTTAGCATCCTTGGCGCTCTGGATCACATAAGTGTCCATCTGGTCAAGGTTATGGATCAGTTTACGGTAGAAACCGAAAATCTTTGACGAACCGTAGATCACCGGAGTGAACGAATCCAGAATTCTGGCGTCAGCCAACGACTTGATGATCACCTCATAGCCGATACCGTTGCCGTCACCCTGCGTGATACCGACAATCGGCTTTTTGTTATTCCTTTCCATGTTTTCCTATTATTAAGTAAGCGGCCACGGCAAGTCCGGGACCTCCGTGAGCATATTCATTCACAAATTTAATCAAAATCAATGAGACTGCCTTCAGCTGCGGCGTTAAGTTCAAAGCCCTCATCGGCGGGAAGCGTCCTGCCCGCCGCCACCGCACCCGCCCCCGCAGCCACGGCAAGCCGGTCGCAACGTTCATTCTCGGGATGCCCGTTATGCCCCTTGAGCCAATGGAACGCCACCCTGTGCATCCGGTAAACATTCAAGAACCTCTTCCATAGGTCCGGATTCTTGACCTTCTTCCATCCTTTCCTCTCCCAGTTCAGAAGCCAGCCCTCATTCACGGCCTTGACCACGTATGACGAATCACTATAGACCTCAACCTCTGCGTTCCGCCACTTAATCGCCTCCAACCCTTTGATCACAGCCAAAAGTTCCATCCTGTTGTTGGTCGTGCGGGCGAACCCTCCGCTCATCTCCTTCTCATGCCCGGCGCACTTGAGAACAACGCCGTATCCCCCCGGCCCCGGGTTGCCGCTTGACGCCCCGTCCGTGTAAAGGAATATCCTTGGTCTCGATGAATTTGTCTCCATAGAATACAAACTTACATAAAAATCCGCATTTTTCACGCCCGATAGCGCAAGAATCGTCAGGAAGGGGTCTATAAAGGGAATGATTACTGAACCTCGGATTTTGATAAAGGAATATTTCTGATTAAATTTGTGAATGGCGACCGACGTCGGTTTGACGGCCCGGGCCGAATTTGGAGACACCATGAATATTCTTGTGACAGGAGCCAACGGCCAGCTAGGGACCGAACTCCGGAACGTGACGGCAGGAAGCCGCAACAACTACATATTCTCAGACGTGACATCGCTGCCCGGAGTCGAGACGCTCAATCTTGACATCACGAACATAGACGCGGTCAGGATTGTCTGCGACTCGGAAAAGGTCGATGTAATCGTGAACTGCGCGGCCTACACGAATGTGGACAAGGCAGAGGACGAGCCTTCTATGGCTATGCTTCTGAACTGCACGGCGGCTGGTAATCTGGCCAAAGTCGCGGCGGAAAGAGACGCGGCGTTGATCCACATCTCCACGGACTACATCTTCCACGGGGATATTCCCATGCCATGCAAGGAGGATTGGCCGACAGATCCGCTTGGGGTCTATGGTTCCACCAAACTGGCCGGCGAAAAAGAGATCGAGAGATCCGGATGCAGGAGCGTGATCCTCAGAACCGCATGGCTATATTCACCTTACGGCAAGAACTTCGTGAAGACGATGCTTCGCCTGACGGAAGAGAGGGACTCGCTCAATGTCGTTTTCGACCAGATCGGCACTCCGACCTACGCCTATGACCTGGCCTCACTGATCACAAGAATCATCGAAGACGGCCAACTTGACAAGACAGGAATATACCATTTCTCCAACGAGGGCGCGGTCTCGTGGTACGATTTCGCAAAGGCGATCAGCGAGATCGGCGGAACGACCTGCGACATCCGGCCATGCCACACGGAGGAATATCCATCCAAAGCGCAGAGGCCACGTTTCTCGGTCCTGGACAAGACCAAGGTGAAAGAGACATTCAAAGTCACGATCCCCTACTGGAGAGACTCGCTGGCGGACTGCATCAAAAGAATCAAATAACACTGAATATAACCATGAAAGGAATCGTATTAGCCGGCGGAAGCGGCACTCGTCTCTACCCTATCACCAAGGGAGTCAGCAAACAGATGCTCCCTGTCTATGACAAGCCGATGGTCTATTACCCTATCTCGGTTCTGATGACAGCCGGAATCAAAGACATCCTCATCATCTCCACACCTACAGATCTACCAGGATTCCGAAGACTTCTGGGTGACGGGAGTGATTTCGGAGTGAATTTTGAATATGCGGAGCAACCTTCCCCGGACGGACTCGCGCAAGCATTCATCATAGGTAAGGACTTCATCGGCGAAGACTGCGCCTGTCTCGTGCTTGGAGACAACATATTCCAAGGCACAGGTTTCGGCGCTCAGCTGAGAGAGGCAGTGCGTACCGCCGAGGAGGAAGGGAAGGCGACCGTGTTCGGCTATCAGGTCAGCGATCCGCAGCGTTACGGTGTGGCCGAGTTTGACGCCGACGGAAACTGCCTCAGCATCGAGGAGAAACCGGCCGAGCCAAAGAGCGACTATGCGGTGACCGGACTCTACTTCTACCCGAACGAAGTGGTGGAAATCGCGCATAGGATCAAGCCGTCAGCCAGAGGCGAGCTGGAGATAACAACGGTGAACCAAGAGTTTCTTACTGCCGGAAAGCTGAAGGTCCAGAAACTCGGACGAGGTTTCGCATGGCTGGACACGGGCACTCACGAATCCCTTGCCGAGGCCTCGACCTACATCGAGGTCATCGAGAAACGTCAGGGGCTCAAGGTCGCCTGTCTGGAGGAAATAGCCTACAGAAAAGGCTGGATCACAGCCGAAAGGCTTCGTGAGCTGGCCAAGCCGATGATCAAGAACCAGTACGGCCAGTACCTCATCAAGATAGCGGAAGAATAAAAGCGACCGTATTTCAATGAATATCACAATGGTAGAAACAGCATGAACATCATCACAACCGAAATCGAAGGGCTCCTCATCATAGAGCCAAGAATATTCCAGGACAGCAGAGGGTATTTCTTCGAATCGTTCAACCAGAGGGAGTTCGAGGAGAAGATCGGTCCGGTGATGTTCGTTCAGGACAACGAGAGCAAATCCTGCTATGGAGTAGTCAGAGGACTGCATTTCCAGAAAGGGGCGCATTCGCAAAGCAAACTGGTCAGGGTAGTGAAAGGCAAGGTCCTGGATGTGGCTGTGGATCTTAGGCCAGGCTCAAAGACTTTCGGGAAACACGTGTCGGTCGAGCTTTCCGAAGACAACCACAGGCAGTTTTTCATTCCCAAAGGGTTCGCACACGGATTCAGCGTCCTGAGCGACGAGGTGATCTTCCAGTACAAGTGCGACAGTCTCTATTGTCCGGAGTCGGAAGGAGCGGTCGCATGGGATGATCCGGATTTGGAAATCGACTGGATGGTCCCCAAAGACAAGATCATCCTCTCCGAGAAAGACAAACGCCATCCGAAACTGAGAGATTGCCGGCCGGAAGATCTGCCGTAAGCGCACTGTATTAAATGATCACTTAAAATCGATTACGAGATTTTGCTGTAATCCTTGATGTTGTACTTATCTTTGCGTAGTTCGCGGGCAAGAAGTTCGTTTACAGGAAGTTCGAGAGTCTGGTCATGGGCCAGCACATGCTCGGCATAACTTCTCGCGTCCGCCAGCAAGGCTCCGTCATGAGCCAATGAGGCGATGTTCAGCTCGATCGGAAGGCCGCTCTGCTGGGTTCCCTCCAGATCACCCGGCCCACGCATCTTCATGTCCTCCTCCGCCAGATCGAAACCGTTCTCCGTGGCGCACATGAGTTCAAGCCTCTTACGGGACTCCTTGCTGACCTTGTTGCCGTGCATCAGCACACAATAGGATTTCTCGCATCCCCGTCCGACACGTCCGCGGAGCTGGTGCAGCTGCGCGAGACCGAACCGCTCCGCGCTCTCGATCACCATCACGGAGGCGTTAGGGACATCGACGCCGACCTCAATCACGGTCGTGGACACAAGGATATTCGCACGCCCCGCCGAGAAAGCATCCATGTTGAACTGTTTGACCTCGCTGGTCTGTTGTCCGTGCACGATGGCGACCTTGTAAGGCGGAAACGGGAATCTGGAGACGATATTCTCATAACCAGCTTCAAGGTTCTGATAGTCAACCTTTTCACTCTCGAATATCAAGGGATAGACAACAAACACCTGACGTCCGGCGGCGATCTCTTTCTTCATGAAATTGTAAAGCTGCGGACGCTTGCCCTCCCCTATCAGCATAGTCTGGATCGGCTTTCTGCCCGGCGGCATCTCATCGATGACCGAGACATCCAAGTCACCATAGAATGTCATCGCCAACGTCCTTGGAATCGGAGTGGCGGTCATGACAAGCACATGAGGCGGCACACCGGAAGCTCCTTTGGCCCAAAGCCTTGCCCTCTGTTCCACACCGAAGCGGTGCTGCTCATCTATGATGGCGAGGCCGAGGTTCTTGAATATCACAGTGTCCTCTATCAAGGCATGCGTGCCGATTACTATTCCCACAGAGCCGTCAGCCAAACCTTCCAGAATCGGTCTGCGGGCCGCCTTTCCGGTCGATCCGATCAATAGTTCGCAACGTACTCCGGTCGGCGCCAAGTATTTGGAGATATTGGCGTAATGTTGCTGGGCAAGAACCTCTGTGGGCGCCATGATGCAGGCCTGATAGCCGTTCCCCACTGCGATCAGAGCGGAAAGCACAGCGACCATTGTCTTGCCAGAACCCACATCCCCTTGAAGAAGCCGGTTCATCTGTCGGCCGCTCATCATGTCCGAACGGATTTCCTTTATCACGCGCTTCTGGGCACCTGTAAGTTCGTATGGCAAAGCACTGTAGCAAGCATTGAAAGCCGTGCCGACCTTAGGCATAGGAATCCCGACCGCGGAACGGCTGCGGACATATTTCTGCTTCAGCAAAGACAACTGCAAAAGGAACAGTTCCTCCCATTTGAGACGGTACCTGGCCTTCTCAAGAGCGTTCTGGTCGGACGGGAAATGGACATTCCTGATAGCGAACCTCAACGGGGCAAGGCCTTTTTCCCTGAGAATATATTCAGGCAAGGTCTCACCTACATCTCCGATCGCAAGATCGATCGCCTCGGCCATCAGCCTGTTCATCACCTTGCCGGTAACCCCACCATTGCGAAGCTTGTCGGTAGAGTTATATACTCCCGTGAGGACTCCTGAAAAGCTGGTGGCACCTTGTGCGGGAGGATTGTCTATCTCGGGATGAACTATGTTGAAACGTCCGTTGAACTGGTTAGGCTTGCCGAAAAACAGGAAAAAAGAACCTGGTTTCAGCCGTTCTGAGGTGTACTTGACACCCCTGAAAAAGACCAGTTCCATCATCCCGCTCTGGTCCTTTACCATGACACTCAGCTTCTTGCCCGTCATCTGTACGCTGACCACCTGGGCGAGGATCTGGACATAGGCGCTCGTGGACTGGATGTCGGCGATTCTCTGGATGGTGCTTCGGTCAATATAACGGAACGGAAAGGTGCGAAGAAGGTCTCCGACAGTGGACACACCCAACTCCGATTTCAAGAGCGAGGCCCTTTTCGGCCCCACTCCCGGAAGAAACTGCACCTCTGTGTCCAACTTGTTCCTGATCATGGTGCGAAGATAAGAAGAGGGTGGATAAAAAACAACTTAATCCACCATCCTTCACATCATTTCTTTTTGAGCGTGGCGTTGAACGAGATGACATAGGAGCCGCCGAAATGGCCGCTTGAGATCTCGGTGCGAACCGGAGTGACATATTCGGATTTCGGCCCGAACTCACCGCCGTTCGCCTGACCGTCGATGTCGGTGAATGACATGTAGAATTTATCCACGCGGGGGATCGACATGAATTTGGAATATTCACCTTCCTGATCAGTATAGAGGGTGTCGGCGCGATAGATGACATCGGTACTGTAATCGGCTATGACCCGGATTCCGTTGATTGGCTTTCCATCCTCATCGGAGACCTTGCCCATGATCTGATAGTTGGCTATCGGCTGCCCGTCAGATGAGAAATCGAACTTGTCTTCAGGATCATCAACCATACACGAGACAAAAATCGGAGCCACCAGAAATGGCAGCGCCAACGTCTTTACAAACATATTCATTCCAACTTTCATCATTTCAACCGCAAATCTGCTTAGTAACCTTCAAAAAATAAGTTACCTGGGATGAGACTAATTATCTCCTACCGTTTACCAAATCCCCAAAATCAAATCCCTTGCTTGGAACAAGAGCGATTTTCAAGTGCAAAGATGTGAAAAATTTCAAAACAACAAGCCAAATCAGGGTTAAATTACTTTTTGTTTGCTATATTTGATGTGCCGAAAAGAAGCACAACGCAATGGTTTCAGAATTGATCGGAAAATATATCTGGCTCGTTCAAAGCCTCATCGCCGCAGGTGATGGCGGTATGACCTTCAAGGAACTTAATGAAAAGTATTCCAGAAGGTTCGGGCAGGCATATTCAAGAAGAACTTTCAACAACCACAGGCTCGCGGTGGCGGATCTTTTCGGGATCGACATCGAATGCGACAGGAGCACGAGCCGCTATCTCATCCCGTACAGCGGCGATGTCCTGGACAACGACGAAAGCATCGGATGGCTTGTCAACACATTCACGGTCAACAATCTGCTTTCACTGGGAAAGGAACGTCTCTCCGGCAGGGTAAGCGTGGAGGAGATACCATCCGGGCAAAAGTACCTCACGGCGATAATGCAGGCGATGGAAGATGGGAAAGAGCTGGAGATCGCCTATGGGAAATACACCTCCGACTCTTCGGAGAACCTTCATATTCAGCCGTTAGCGGTCAAAGAGCATGAGAAGAGATGGTACCTTGTGGCTTTTTGCCACGAAAGGGCCTTGGCTGAGACAGGAAACCACGACATGAGTGCTTGGAGGGTATATGGCCTTGACCGGATCACCTCGCTGAAAATGACAGACGTGCCTTTCAAGATGCCTAAAGACTTCGACGTGGAGAGAATATTCAGCCAAAGTTATGGAATATATTTCCCGAGGCCCGGGCAGAAACCGGTTACGATCCGTTTCAAGGTGACAGACGAGGAGGCAAGATATCTTCGGGACCTGCCCGTCCACCGGTCGCAGGTAGAGGAAGGCGCGGCCAAGGGAGGCGGAAGAATATTCAGGATCCGTGTCATTCCGAACCGTAACCTGACGATGGAGTTCTGCCGCCACGCCGGAAGGCTGGAGGTGCTCGAGCCGGAATCCGTAAGACAGGAAGTCAGGGAAGAACTTGAGAAAGCGTATAAACAATACTTATAATATTTATGATAAACAATGGAAAGGCCGCCCTCGTGGCGGCGGCACTGATTACAATGATGAGTTGTACACAGAAAAACGAAACACAGGCGGACAACGGGTACATAGGCCCGTCCGACATCAAGATCGAGGACGGAAGGATGACTCCGGAAGCGCTTCTGTCACTTGGTCGCCTGTCAGATCCGCAACTGTCTCCGGACGGACATTGGATCCTCTACGGAGTCAGCTACACTTCCATCGAGGAAAACCGCTCGTGCAGGAACCTGTTTCTTGGCGAGGTTATCAAGAATGATGACGGATCGCTTTCATTCGGGGACAAGATCCAATTGACAGCCGAAGGCAAGAGCGTAAGCAACGCCCGCTGGAGTCTGGACGGAAAGTCCATCTACTACCTTCAGGGCGGTCAGCTTTACAATGCCGCCATCTCTATCGTTGACGGAAAGGCCTCACTTTCAGCAAAGAAGCAGCTTAGCGATGTGAAAGCCGGAATCGGAGAGTTCTCCCTCAGTCCGGACCAGACACAGGTTCTCTACACCAGCACCATTCCGGGAGCGGTGAAGACGCCTAAGGATTTCGACGAGAAACTGGACAAGGCGCAGGCCTACGTCACGGAAGACCTTATGTACCGCCACTGGGACCATTGGACGACCGAAAGGCCGCAGACATACGTGGCACCGCTCGGCGCCAAGGTCACAGAAGACAATTCAATGAATATACTCGCGGAGGGAGCGGGCAGGTACGAACTGCCACTGGAGCCTATGAGCGGCATCGAGCAGCTTTGCTGGAGTCCTGACGGACACTATGTGGCTTATTCCTGCAAAAAGGTTGAGACGGGTCGTGAATATGCCTTCTCAACAGACACGGAGATCTACATCTACAGCATCCTGACAGGCGAGACCGTCCAGATTCCGATGGCCGGCGGCTATGACACTGATCCGGTCTGGAGCCCGGACGGGAAGCAGATCGCCTGGCTGAGCATGGAGCGCAACGGATACGAGGCCGACAAGGTTCGCCTTATGGTCGCCGAGCTGGCTGACGCGGAGGCTTCCTCCGATGGACAATCCGCCATCCCCCACATAAATGGAATCCGTAACCTCACCGCTGATTTCAAGTACAACGCAGGCGGCCCTGTCTGGGCGGCGGACTCCAAGAGCATCTATTTCAATTCCCTGATCGAGGGACTTCAAGCAATCTGCAACGTGAAGGTGGCCGACTCCGAAATCAAGAGAATCACTCCGGACGATGCATGGTACGATTTCAACTCTCCGTTCGCCATCGTTGACAGCACCCTGCTCGCAAGTTACTGTTCGATGGAGTTCCCTACCGAACTCGTGGCCGTGAACGAGACTGACGGATCGTTCAGCAGGATCACCGATGAGAACGGAGGCATCATCGGCCAATTGACAGCCTACGAGACGCGTGAACGCTGGATCAAGACCACTGACGGGAAGAAGATGCTCACCTGGGTACTCTATCCTCCTAAGTTCGATTCTACAAAGGTGTATCCTGCCATCGAGATATTCCTTGGCGGACCTCAAGGTACTTTGAGCCAGGGCTGGAGCTACCGCTGGAACTACCGTCTCATGGCCAACCAAGGCTACATCGTGATTCTTCCCAACCGCCGAGGCACGACCGCGTTCGGTCAGGAATGGTGCGAGCAGATCAGCGGCGACTACATCGGTCAGAATATGCAGGACTACCTCAGCGCGGCCAAGGAGCTCAAGGCTGAACCTTATGTCGGCAAACTTGCTGGCTGTGGAGCCTCCTACGGCGGATTCAGCGTCTATTACATGGCCGGAATCCACGGCAATGTCTATGACTGCTTCATCGCTCACGCCGGAATCTTCGACGAGAAGTACATGTACTACGAGACAGAGGAACTTTGGTTCGCGAACTTCGACAACGGCGGACTTTCTGAATATTCCTACACCGCCGGCGAGAAGGGTCCGCGCGGCGACGGCAAGACATTCGGCGGCATCCAGCAGGCCGGCTCGCCGTGGAGCGACGCCGCCAAGGCCAGGCGCCATTACGCCAACTCTCCTGACGTGAACGTGGCCAAGTGGCACACTCCGATCCTCTGCATCCACGGCATGATGGACTACCGCATCCCTTATGATCAGGGCATGGCCGCGTTCAACACCGCCCAGATGATGGGAGTTCCGTCCAAGCTGATCGTGTTCCCGGAGGAGAACCACTGGATTCTCCAGCCGCAGAACGCGCTGTTCTGGCACCGCAGCTACTTCGACTGGCTTGACCGTTGGTGTAAGTAGATCAGGTTTTAATCAACTAATGAGAGAGGTCTCCCAAAAAGGCAGGCCTCTCTTTCTTTTGCTGTCATATTCCTTTTAGAAGGAAACGCTCAACCCGGCCAGCACAAGGCCTTGCATTCCAGCCCCGGCCTCCACAAAACCACGGAATCGCTCTCCTCCGAACTGCACTCCGGCAAGGGTGACCTGCGCGGCCCAATACGGGTCGAACGAATGCGAGTCCGCCTCCTCGTCGTAATCGTCCAGCAGCGTGACTCCGGCCGCAAGCTTTGAGTACATGGCGACATGCGGTTTTCTGAACCAGAAAACCTTCGCCGCAGGCATCACAGCGAATCCGCTATAGTCAGCGTTGCCGACCTTCACGTTGTCCTTGTTCAGTTCATCGGCCGTGCCACCGAACCAAGAGACTGCCGCCCCCACGGAAAAAGTCTTGTTGAGGACTCTGTAATATTCAAGATTGACAGACCCGTATGACCGGAAGTTGTCAAAACGGGCGTAACCGGCCGTGAAAGCCGTGGCGAAAACCCCGCCGACCACATGAGCCACATCCACAACGGTGACCCTGCCGTAGCCAAGCGTTATTTCATTACGAGATTCCGGTGTCTGAGCCGACACCAACGGAACAAAAGCAAAAATCGCAGCCGCGAGAGAGATTAGAATTCTTTTCATAATATGAGCGGTTGATTCATATCCAATGAGATATGAAAGTTTATTTCTACTTGTACCCCCGTTGGGAATCGAACCCAAATCGTCGGAACCGGAATCCGAAATTCTATCCATTAGACTACAGGGGCATCATTCTTGCGGTTTCACGCAATCAGATTACAAAAATAACAAATAAATGGCAAAACAAGAATTTTTGACAAATCTTTGGCAAATCTTTCGCGGAAAGATATTTTTTGTGCGGAAAAATATGTTTTTTAAGGCCATAAAAGAGCCTTTAATATTCGGATAATCCAATAATAAATCTTATTTTTGCGTATTATGAAAAAAGCATACGTATTTCCCGGTCAGGGTTCCCAGTTCCCAGGTATGGCGAAAGCGCTTTACGAGGGAAACGCCAAAGGCAAGGAATTGCTCGAGAAGGCGAATGACATACTTGGATTCAGAATCACTGACATAATGTTTGAGGGCACGCCGGATGACCTCAAGGCAACACGCGTCACACAACCGGCAATATTCCTGCACTCCGTCGTTCTGGCGAAGTGCTACGAAGGATTCAGACCTGATATGGTCGCAGGGCATTCTCTTGGTGAATTTTCCGCACTTGCCGCCGCGGAAGCCATCAGTTTCGAGGATGCCCTTCGTCTTGTTTATATCCGTGCCACCCAGATGCAGCTCTGCTGCGAGAAGGTGCCGGGGACGATGGCCGCCATCGTCGGGCTGCCGGACGAGAAGGTCGAGGAGATCTGCTCCTCATGCGAGGGCATCGTGATCCCGGCCAACTACAACTGCGGAGGCCAGGTCGTGATCTCCGGCGAGAAGACCGCCGTGGAGCAGGCCTGTGAGAAAGCCAAGGCCGAAGGTGCGAAGAGGGCTCTTCCTCTCGCCGTCAGCGGAGCGTTCCACTCCCCTCTTATGGAGCCGGCGCGCATCGAGCTCGGAAAGGCGATCGAGGAGACCAGGATCGTGGAACCTATCTGCCCGATCTACCAGAACGTCAGCGCACAGGCCGTCACAGACCCGCAGACCATCAAGAAGAATCTGCTCGCCCAGCTCACCTCACCGGTGAGATGGACCCAGTCTGTCAGGAATATGCTCGCGGACGGAGCGGACTACTTCATGGAGATCGGCCCGGGTACTGTCCTGCAAGGCTTGGTGAAGAGAATTTCGGCCGGAACCGAAGGAATCACCATCGAAGGTTTGACTACAATCTAATATATTAACATAACGTTAACGATATGGCTAAAGAAAAGAAATTCATCACTTGTGATGGTAACACTGCCGTGGCGAACGTCGCTTATCTTTTCAGCGAGAACGCCTGCATCTACCCTATCACACCATCCTCTCCAATGGCAGAGAACATTGACGAATGGGCTGCCCACGGGAAAAAGAACCTCTGGGGCGAGACAGTAAGTGTCACAGAGTTGGAAAGTGAGGCCGGTGCCTCCGGAGCAGTGCACGGCTCCCTCCAGGCCGGTGTCCTCACCACGACCTACACAGCTTCACAGGGTCTTCTCCTTATGATCCCTAACATGTACAAGATCGCCGGAGAAATGCTTCCGGCTGTCTTCCATGTCTCAGCCCGCGCGCTTGCATCACATGCCCTCTCCATCTTCGGAGACCATCAGGACGTGATGGCCTGCCGCCAGACAGGCTTCGCACTCCTCGCTTCCGGTTCAGTTCAGGAGGCTCAGGACCTCGCCGCCGTGGCTCACCTCTCAGCGATCAAGTCCAGCATTCCTTTCCTCCACTTCTTCGACGGATTCCGCACATCGCACGAGATCCAGAAGATCGAGGCTCTCGACGAGGAAGAGCTCAAGAATATGGTCAGCAAGAAGTCCCTCAAGGCTTTCCGTGACAGGGCACTCAATCCTGACGCTCCTGTCACCCGTGGTACCGCCCAGAACGGAGACGTTTACTTCCAGGCCGTGGAGTCAAGGAACAACTACTACAACGCCGTTCCGGACATCGTCGCCCGCTACATGGGTGAGATCAGCGAGATGACCGGCCGCGAGTACCGTCCGTTCACCTACTACGGAGCCGCGGACGCCGAGAACATCATCGTCGCCATGGGTTCCGTGACCGAGACCATCAAGGAGACAATCGACTACCTCGCAAAGAAGGGCAGAAAGTACGGTCTTGTCACCGTTCACCTCTACAGGCCTTTCGCTGAGAAATATTTTCTGAAAGTCCTTCCTAAGACTGTCAAGAGAATCGCTGTCCTTGACAGGACAAAGGAGCCGGGAGCGCTCGGAGAGCCTCTCTACCTTGACGTGAAGGCCCTGTTCCAGGGACAGAGCAACTCTCCGCTGATCATCGGCGGACGCTATGGACTGTCCTCAAAGGACACCACTCCTGCCCAGATCGTCGCCGTTTACGACAACCTTGAGCTCAACGAGCCTAAGAACGACTTCACCATCGGCATCGTCGATGACGTGACATTCAAGTCCCTCTCAATCAAGAGCGAGGTTTCCATCGTGAAGCCAGGCACCACAGAGTGCAAGTTCTACGGACTCGGATCCGACGGCACCGTCGGCGCCAACAAGAACACCATCAAGATCATCGGAAGCCACACGCAGAAATATTGCCAGGCCTACTTCGACTATGACTCGAAGAAGTCCGGCGGCTACACATGCTCTCACCTCCGCTTCGGAGACAAGCCGATCAAGGCTCCATATCTTGTCAGCACCCCTGACTTCGTGGCCTGCCACGTTCCTTCCTACCTGAGCAAGTATGACGTGCTCAAGGGTATCAAGGAGAAAGGAACCCTCCTCCTCAACTCACTCTGGGACGAGGAAGAGACCGTCAAGAGGATCCCTGACAACGTGAAGGCTGTCATCGGCAAGAAGAAGATCAAGCTCTACATCATCAACGCCACCAAGATCGCCGCTGAGATCGGACTCGGCAACAGGACCAACACGATCCTCCAGTCCGCTTTCTTCAAGATCACCGGCATCATCCCTTACGAGGACGCCGTCAAGTACATGAAGGACGCGATCGTGAAGAGCTACGGCAACAAGGGCGAGAATGTGGTGAACATGAACTTCGCCGCTGTTGACCGTGGCGGTGAATATACCGAAGTGGCCATCCCTGCCGAGTGGGCGAAGATCTCGGCCAGGTTCGAGACCCCTAACAAGGATCGCCTCGCTCCTGCTTTCGTGAAGGACATCGCCGACGTTGTGAACTCCCAGAACGGAGACTCACTCCCTGTCAGCGCGTTCCTGCCTTACGCTGACGGCACAATGCCTGCCGGCACTTCAGCCTACGAGAAGCGCGGAGTCGCCGTCATGGTTCCAAGCTGGGATCCAGACAAGTGTATCCAGTGCAACTCCTGCGCGTTCGTCTGCCCTCACGCCGCCATCCGTCCGTTCCTGCTCACAGCCGAAGAGGCCGAGAAGGCTCCTGCCGGACTCAAGAAGGCACAGGGCAAGGCTGTTCTGAAGGAATATTCATTCGCCCTTTCAGTCTCTGTGGATGACTGTACAGGTTGCGGCAACTGCGTGGATGTCTGCCCTGCGAAGGAGAAGGCCCTCACAATGGTTTCCGCCCTCGACCAGCACTCTGAGCAGGACAACTTCAACTGGCTCGCCACTAAGGTAGGCTACAAGGACACTGTTGTCAACAAGGCAGCCAATGTCAAGAACTCCCAGTTCGCACAGCCTCTGTTCGAGTTCAGCGGTGCCTGCGCCGGTTGCGGTGAGACCCCTTACATCAAGAACATCACACAGCTCTTCGGTGACAGGATGATGATCGCCAACGCCACAGGTTGCTCTTCAATCTACGGAGCGTCATTCCCTGCTTCTCCTTATTGCACCAACGCCCAAGGTCATGGCCCGGCTTGGCAGAACTCCCTGTTCGAGGACAACGCCGAGTTCGGCCTCGGAATGAAGATCGGCTCCGACCGCGCCCGCGAGACGGTGGCCAACCTCATGACCGCCGCCCTCGACTGCGACAAGTGCCCGGATGAAGTAAAGGCACTGTTCAGGCAGTGGCTTGAGAACAAGGAGAACGGTGAGATCACCCGCGAGGTGGCTGACAAGGTCATTCCTCTCATGGAGAAGACCGACTGCCCTCACTGCAAGAAACTTCTTGACTACAAGCACTTCATCCCTGCCCGCAGCCAGTGGATCTTCGGTGGTGACGGCTGGGCCTACGACATCGGCTACGGCGGACTCGACCACGTCCTCGCCTCCGGCAAGAATGTGAACGTGCTCGTTCTCGACACCGAGGTTTACTCCAACACCGGTGGACAGAGCTCCAAGTCAACCCCTGCCGGCGCGATCGCCAAGTTCGCCGCCTCAGGCAAGAAGATCCGCAAGAAGGATCTCGGCATGATGGCCATCAGCTATGGCTACGTCTATGTCGCACAGGTGGCCATGGGTGCAAGCCCTGCACAGTACCTCAACGCCATAAAGGAGGCTGAGGCCTACGACGGTCCATCCTTGATCATCGCCTACGCTCCGTGCATCAACCACGGTCTGAAGGCTGGTATGGGTCTGAGCCAGAAGGAGGAGAAACTTGCCGTTGACTGCGGTTACTGGCACCTGTACAGGTACAACCCTACTCTCGAGGCCGAAGGAAAGAATCCGTTCACTCTCGACTCCAAGGAGCCAGACTGGACCAAGTTCCAGGACTTCCTCAAGGGAGAGGTTCGTTTCGCATCCCTTTACAAGCTGTTCCCTGACAGAGCCCAGGAGCTCCTGAGCCTCACCGAGGAATTCGCCAAAGTACGTTACGGCACCTACACCCGCCTCGCCGGCAAGTAGTGTACCGCTGACATATTCAAAGAAAGAGTGGCTGGTCATTCCGGTCACTCTTTTATTTTTTGCTGTGCCAATGAATATCCCCGCTCCGCGACAAGTCCTCACTTCGCCGAAAATCGGTACACCAAAACCCTATTCCCTGTACCAACCCACCGTTTCACCACCGTTGGTACACCAGAAACCCCTCTCCTGTACAAAGCAATCTATTTCCCCACTCTGGTACCCCAGAGGCATCTCTCCTGTACCAAAACATCTTTCCACTAAGATGCGAATTACGTCAATGCTCCCCAAACAACCACGGTCACATCATCCAGATCCAAAATGCCTTGCACAATAAGCGATTTTGATGTAACCCTTAAATAAATTAAGATTTTTCTGTGAGTGACTATTCGAAAGAATACCTAAGCTGTAACTCAATGGGAGTCGGCCGGAAATGTTAATTTAACATCATATTAAATTTTTACAAGTGTAGAGCATTGCCCTAATGCATCACTGATATTCTTTGGAATAAAGCCATCTAAAAAATCGTGATAAATATCGCACTATAATTAAAACAAGGAAACATCCCCAACCAATATACAATGAATAGTCCTTTGTTGTAAATTTTAAAATGCGTAGCCTTGATTCATTTATATTATCTAAGTCAGTCATCGAGGTTATTTTATAATCATACTTATAATCGCCTAAATATTTCAGCTTAATGTCTCCAAACGCTCCATACATTCTATTTCTAACTTCATTGTCAAATTGTTTTTGTTCTATCTCTGAGATAATCGGTGGCTTATTAACGGAATAAAGGATAATATAGAAAAAGTATGATATCGTAGCAGACAACACAATATATAATATAATAACTCCTATTTCATGTATAGTTTTTTGTATCGCATTCCTAAGAATCTTCTCATCCATTGTATGATACTTTTTTTATTCAAGATTACTATAAGTCGCGTAAACTCATATTGAAAATAATGTCCACATAATAATACAAGTATAACAAAAAAAATTTGAAATATCCAAATATCTTTCATTTAATTATCATTATTTGGAAATCTCAAGATTTGTTAACATATTTGTTGACAATATGACAACGGGGCAATACATATCAAGCCTTTCGAAAGCAAAAGGGCTCACACAATCTGACGTGGCCAGACAAATTGGGCTGTCACGGCAGATTCTTAGTTACATAATCTCAGGGAAACGTGAGATGACACTCTCACAAGCCTTGAGGTTGGAATCGTTATTCTCACTCAAGCAAGGGACTCTCATACGTATGCAAGATGACGAGCATATCAAGAGCCACACTGAATCCATACGCAAATCCCTATGTTCCAAATTATTGACCTACAAAGCGTTTTGGTCATATTCAAACGTCACGGAAGAAACGATCTCTGACGAGGATCTGATTGAGAAGACATTCATCCATTTGGATATGGATGACATCTCACTGCTCTTCGAGATTTTCACCAGAAAGTTCATCCGGCAAGTCTGGGAAGACAGGATGGCCGGACAGGGGGCGTATCTATATTCATTGAATATGATGATCGCGCAATATTACTTTAACATAAAGAATCCAAAGGTCTTCCTTCACAGGAAAGAAATCGGCCACATAAAAACTATGACCCACTATGCGTAAAGGCCTCACACCTTCCATCAACAATATTATTGAAGCCGTGTCCACCCTAAACTCCATCAAGGATTATGTACTTTGCGGTGGCACATCACTCGCCATTCAACTCGGTCACAGGCAAAGCGAGGATTTGGATTTTATGGCTTGGCGAGTGTCCAAAGACAGGAAGCCAGAAGTTGATTGGCCAACGATTTCCAAGGAGTTAGAAGAGAAAGTGGGGCATATAGACAATATGGACTTACTAGGCTTCGACCAAGTCATTTTCCTCGTTCGCGGAGTAAAGATCTCTTTCTACGTAAGCGACAAACTTGCACCAGCGATGACAACGCTTGTCTATCTTGGAAATATCAAGCTGGCCTCCATTGAAGCCATACTGGCAATGAAATTGGAAGTAATGCTGCGAAGGATGAAATTCCGGGACTATTATGATGTTTACAGCATAATAAAAAACGGAGGAGACATCACACTTGGGATAGATTCAGCCATCAAATATTCACAGTTCAGACTCAAAAGGAAAAGCATCGTGACAATGCTTCTGTCCGGCCAATTCAGCAAAGACACAAACTTCGGACAACTCAATCCGGTTTATGATGTCACGGAAGAGCAAATGAGGAATTTCCTGCTTCTAAAAATGCAGGAGGCAGGAATATAGGTACGCTTAAACCCATTTCCCTGTACCGATCCGCCACTTCATTGCGTTTGGTACACCAGAAGCCTTATTCCAGTACCAAACTGTCGCATTGCCGAATACCAGAAGTTCGTCCCTTGTACGAAATCGTTAGCCTCAACGGAGTAATGAATTTATTCGGCACTTCCTCACAATAGATTCCATCTAGGAATTACAACAATGGTTTACTAAAAGAACGAATAATAATGCATTCGAAAAATGACATTTTATTTCCAAAAAGCATTATATTTGCATTGTTTTAGAAACATATTGCCGTGGTGAGTTATTTAGAGTTTAGGGAAAAGTTGTTGCCTGAAGGATGTTTTTCCGTTCATCAGGCAAGGGCGTTTTTCCCTTCATTCGACAGGAATAATCTGACCAGATGGGCACGGAAGGGGATGTTGATAAAATTACGGCAGGGATGGTACGCATTTCCGGAGTTGTTGCAGCGTCCTGATTTCTCACGCTATGTGGCCTGCCGCGTCTATCGTCCATCATATATCAGTCTTCACACGGCGTTGAGCATATACGGGATGATTCCTGAGGCTGTCACGAGCATCACGTCAATATCGACATTGAAAACGGCACGATTTGAAAACAAGTTCGGGCAATATTCCTATCAAAATGTCAAGCCTGAACTATTCTTCGGCTATAAGCCTGTGGAGCTTCCAATCAACACGGCCTTGATTAATGCCCCGAAACTGACCTGGCTGTTGGCGCAACCCGAAAAAGCTTTGCTGGATCTGCTCTATCTCTATCCGTTTTACGACAACAACACTGAGTTGGAACAGCTCCGCCTGGATGAAGCATATATGACTGAAGAATTGGATATTGAAAGACTCAAAGAATATCAATATAGAATCAGCAGCAAGGCACTGGACAGCAGAATCAAGAAACTATTAAGAATATACGATTTATGATTGACTTGAATTACATTAACAGTTATTTTCCGTCTCAGATAGCATCAAACGCCGCCTTTCAGAAGCATATTCTCAAGGAATATATTCAACTGATGGTGCTTGACCATCTTGCCACAACGCCATACATCAGCAAACTGGCATTCATTGGTGGCACAAACCTACGCCTCATCAAAGGAATAGACAGGTTCTCGGAAAATCTCGACTTCGACTGCAAGGACCTCACGGAGCAGAAATTTGTTGAAATGACTGACGGCGTGATCACTTTTTTGAGACACAGTGGCCTGAATGTTGAGACTCGTGACAAGGCAAATTCCAAGTTGACCGCTTTCAGAAGGAACATATTCTTTCCTGAATTTCTCTTTGAACTTGGATTGACAGGTCATAGAGAGGAGCGTTTCCTATTGAAGATTGAGGCGCAGAACCAAGGTGTCGCATACCCGATTGAGATGCGGCATGTACAGCGATGTGGATTTTTCTTCTCACTACCGGTTCCACCGGATTCCGTATTGCTCGGTATGAAGTTCTCAGCCTTGCTCGCAAGGGCAAAAGGCCGTGACTTCTATGATTGTATGTTTTTGATGCAACAGACCAAGCCTTCGTATGAGTTTCTGAAGGAAAGAGCCGGAATATCAAACACTGATGATTTGAAAAAAGCCATCACGGACAAGTTAGCCACAATTGACCTGAATGTGAAAAAGCGTGATTTCGAGCACCTGCTGTTCAACACACATTCCGCTGACAGGATACTCCTTTTTCCCGAATTCGTAGAAGGCAATTTGTGAACAATGCGTCACATCTTAGCGAAATTATCAAGGGGAAGAGGTCAATCACTAAGCCAGTGGCCGACAAGTTAGAAGTAATTCTTGGCATACCATCAATAGAGTGGGTGAACCTTCAGACCAGATTTGATTACGACACACAAAAGAATGAAGAAAGGCAGATAGCTGAACAGGTATGTTCACCAATTTTAACCCACGTTCCCTAAAAGCGGGAATATGACAGAAATACGCTCGTGAATAGATTATTGTCCCTCTAAAAGCGTGATTTACGCAAATTAACGCCTGTTGAGGAGCATCATTAGTTCGTTTAACTTAGGACATTCCACTATTCATATCAGGTAATTAAGTTTATTTGGAAATCTCAAGGTTTGTTAACATATTCGTTAACATACTTGTTGACAAATATGAGAATGGGACATACATATCAAGCCTTTCGGTAGCAAAAGGCCTCACACCTTCCATCAACAATATTATTGAAGCCGTGTCAACCCTAAACTCCATCCTATCTATGATGTCACGGAAGAGCAAATGAGGAATTTCCTGCTTCTAAAAATCAGGAAGCAGGAATATAAACATTATTACAATATGCTTTCATCCCAAAGCTGGACAGAAGCATCTGGATGGCATATTACCGTGAAAAACTTGTACCTTGGGCTTCGAGTTTTTCAGCCAGATATGGCTTCTTTGGGCACAGACACATTGTGTGGCTGAACGGGTTTTGTAAAAGTACTTAATATTCCGCGCTACGGAGATGACACAATATAGCAACTACTTCGTTGCCAAAGAGGCCGCCGCCACGATGGATCGGTTCGCAATAAAGCAAACGGAAGAGGCGCAGATACGCATCGTTGTCTTCCGGATGTTTCTGAATATGACGGATCATCGTATTTGCACAGATATTCCTGATTTTCAAATAATAGGCGTTGGGAATTTCGGAATCATTCGAGCAGCCGAACCACCCGAACTGGGCTTCTGCACGCCAATTCTCCCAGACCTCAAGGAGGTAGCGGGAATATATTCTTGACTCTATGAGAGCCCCGAGGGTGTCCACGCAATCTACCGGCTGTACGTGCGAAAGTTCTATCGCATAGACACACTTGGTGTCGAAATCCATCGGGGCTTTCATCCGCGCCTCTATCTCTCCGACAGGATCTTTGATCTGAACGGCTGCACTGTCAAAATAGGCCCTTGCGTCACGGAAACGCTTTATGTCCGGAACAAACGCCGACTTGTCATAGTAAGCATCCTCATTCGCGAAAGCTTTGCCGATCTTGGCCGTATCTATTGGCATCCCGGAAGCGAAAGCGGCTGATTTATAAGCATCCACCAATTCACCTAAATGCTTGCTCACATCATTGAAATCAGGGGTCTTGTACAGCATATTCAAAAGCGCTGAAGCCGCATCTCTGACACGTTTGTCAGGGAACACCTTCTGCAACACGCTCATTGACGGTCTCATCTCTCCAGTCAACATTGTCGAGCCCGGCGTTTCCACAGCCGTGGTGTCAAAGGAATAGTTATTACGGTCATATCGCACGCGAAGCTCATAAAGCGAAGAGCAGTAATAGAGGAACGCCGTCCTGTCGAACCAATCCTTGACCGAAAGGGCAAAATCATCCTTCCGGACATCCTCATCCAAATCAAGGAATATCTCATCGGCGAACCTGCTCTCCAGAATGTCTAAATCAAGGCTGCATCCACCGCCATCGAGCGAATCAACAGAATAACGGCAGATTTCACTGAGTTTGTCCAAATATTCACTTCCGGTAACCGTGGCCTTTCCGGAATACTTTTGAATGGTGCTGTCAGCAAGGACTGTGTTTGAACCTTCATCCTCAGCCCGTGAGCCGCCCTTCTTCCCTTGGCAGCCCACGGTCAGGATGAGAATCGCCAGCACGATGGCCGACACGTGAATAGTTTTGTTCATATAATGGTGTATCTTTTTTGTTTTCATAACATATCCGATATTTTCAACGATGCAAAGTTCCGGAATATAATGCCGGTTTCAAAATCAGTTTTATGAAACAACTGGAATGATGTACGAAATAAGAGAGACCTTCATTTCATACAATATTCATTGATTTTCGTACAAAATCCGTGGCCCGTCCGCCAGCATTCCCCCTTTCGCTCCGCAGCTGGTTCCCTTATGCGGCGAGGTGCGGTGACGGCGAGCGGGCATATTCATAAAATATTTATGTATTTTTTGAAAAGATTATTGTTTTTCATAAATTTATTAATATATTTGCAAAAGAAGCGGTGCGGAAAGGAATCCGGCCGCCTAACTAAAAACTAATAGATATGATTACCTGGTGGACATCACTTAGTACGGCAATGCAGGTCCTTTGGGCCATCACGCTCTCGGCATCGCTGATTTTCGTCATTCAGACTGTTATGACATTCCTCGGACTGGGAGACCACGACGCTGATTTCGATCTCGACACTTCGGACGGATCGTTCGACGCGGATCCTTCGATGAATTTGCTGACGTTCCGCAACCTGGTCAACTTCTGCCTGGGATTCGGATGGACGGCGGTGCTGATGCACGAGAAGATTCAGTCCAACGCGTTGCTGATCATCGTCTCCGTAATTGTCGGCATACTTCTGGTCACGGTTGTTATGTGGATATTCAAATGGCTCAGCGGAATGCAGCAGACGGGGAATATCGATGTGCATAAGTCCGCTGTCGGTTGCGAGGGGAAGGTTTACCTCACGATTCCGGGCGAGCGCAAGGGCGAAGGCAAGGTCCAGATCACCATCAACAACGCCGTCAGGGAATATGACGCAGTCACAGACGGGGAGACAATCCCGACCGGCAAGGCCATCAAGGTCACCGAAGTCATCAATGACTACACCCTACTGGTTGAGGAGCTGACTCCGACCATCATCTAACCAACCGAAGCCATTTCTAACCTGACCGAATATATTAAAGGAATATTATAAACCCATTAAAGATTTTGAATATGGAACTATCACTGATCCTCATCGTCGTCGCAGTCATATTCGTGACTTTTTCGGCGATTCTCAAGCGCTACCGCCGCTGCCCTTCCGACAAGGTTATGGTCATCTACGGTAAGACAGGCAAGAACAAGAGCGGATCAATCTCATCCGCGCGATGCATCCACGGTGGTGCGGCGTTCGTCTGGCCTGTGTTCCAAGACTATGCGTTCCTTGACCTCAAGCCGATCTCGATCGAGTGCAACCTTACCAACGCGCTTTCCAAGCAGAACATCCGTGTGGATGTGCCTTGCCGGTTCACGGTTGGTATCTCCACCGAGCCGGACAGTATGACTAACGCAGCCGAGAGGCTTCTCGGACTCTCCATCGACAACATCCAGAACATCGCGACCGACATCCTTTTCGGACAGCTTCGTCTGGTGATCGCCACGATGGACATCGAGGAGATCAACTCTGACCGTGACAAATTCCTCGTTGCCGTCAGCCAGAACGTGGAGGCTGAGCTCCGAAAGATCGGCCTCAAGCTCATCAACGTGAACGTGACCGACATCCGTGACGAGTCCGGCTACATCGAGGCTCTCGGTAAGGAAGCCGCCGCCAAGGCCATCAACGACGCGAAGAAGAGCGTTGCCGAACAGAACCGCTACGGTGAGATCGGTAAGGCCGAGGCCGACAGGGACAAGGACATCAGAATCGCTGAGACCCAGAGAGATACCCGTATCAAGACCGCCGCGGCAAACGCCCTCGCCGTGCAGGGAGAGAACACTTCCAAGATCGACATCGCAAACTCTGACGCCCAGCGCCGCGAGAAGGAGGCCGAGGCCGCGCGTATAGCGGTCGCAGCCGAGAAGGTTCAGGCAGCGAAGGCCCTCCAGGAGGCCTACCAGAGCGAGCGTGACGCCGAGCTTGCCCGTGCCGAGAGGGAGAGGGCTACCCAGCAGGCCAACATCGTCGTTCCTGCCCAGATCGACAAGGAGAAGCTCATCATCGAGGCTGAGGCCGAGGCCGAGAAGGTCCGCAGGCTGGCCAAGGGAGAGGCTGACGCGATATTCGCAAAGATGGACGCTCAGGCCCGTGGTACCCTTGAGATCCTCTCAAAGCAGGCCGACGGTTTCAACGAGATGGTCAAGGCCGCTGCCGGCGATCCTCAGAAGGCTGTGCTTATGCTTATCGCGGACAAACTGCCTGAACTCGTCAAGACTCAGGTCGAGGCTGTCAAGGGCATAAAGATCGACAAGGTGACCGTATGGGACGGCAACGGAGACGGCAAGAACGGCAAGACATCGACCGCGAATTTCATTTCCGGTCTGATGGGCTCAGTACCTCCGCTTCAGGATTTGTTCAATATGGCCGGAATGAATCTGCCCGAATATCTTAAAGGCAAGGAGACCAAGCCGGAGGAGCAGCCTCAGGAAGAAACCGCTGAAGAATAATCATTATGCCAATAGTAGTAAATGTCGATGTGATGCTGGCTCGGCGGAAGATGACTTCCGCCGAACTGGCTGACAAGATCGGGCTTTCGGCGGTCAACCTGTCGATTCTTAAGACCGGAAAGGCCAAGGGTGTCCGATTCAGCACACTCGACGCGCTCTGCAAGGCATTGGAATGTCAGCCTGGAGATTTGCTTGAGTACAGGGAAAACGCCGAGTGAACACCACTAATCAAATAGTTATCTTTCAAGGAGCGGCCATAAAAAGCCGCTCCTTTTCGTTATATTTCCTCTAGTAACCTTCAAAAAATAACCTGCATCATCTTAAGGAATCTTTTCGGTCTATATCTCTTTTCTCATCAGTCATGTGCCACCGGCACACTCCTTCTTCGAAAATAGATCTATCCTCGAAAATATTCTCTTAATCTGAGGCAACTTATTATTTTCATGTTACCTAAAAAAAACAGCTTCTTATGTGACGGGCGTAAAAATCGCAGATTTTTTATGTAAGTTTGCAGACATATTCATAAAAAGGACACAAAAGACAGATAATATGAAAAGAACATTTCTTCTGGCCGCTATGGTGGCGGCGGTTGTCTGCGCAGGGACGGATGCTTCGGCGCAGAGAAAGGCGAAGAAAAGCCAACTGGTCCTTGACGGAACGGTGGTGAATGTCAATCCGTTGGCAAGGACTTCCCCTGTCGAGGAAAAACTGAAGGCCAAGAACACGCCGGGCATTGAATATGCTCCCACAAAAACCGTTTACCTCTATCCGAAGGGACAGGGAGTGGACCAAGGGATAGTCGAGAACGGTGTGGCCGTGACCCAAGGGCCGCTTGTCTCAAACGGTCTGGAAGGAGCGGAGGTGGCCGGCGGCTGGGGATTCGTCTCCAATGTGACGGACAGCGCGCGTATTGACATATTCTTGCCTGAAAAACCGAACGGACAGATGGTCATCGCTTGTCCAGGTGGCGGGTACGCCGGCATTTCCACTTGGAACGAGGGATCATACGCCGCGAAATGGCTGAATGACAGAGGTATCGCCTGCGCCGTATTGAAATATCGCCTTCCTGGCGGGCATCGTGAGGTTCCGCTTCAGGATGTGCAGAACGCATTCCGTTATTGCAGGCATCATTCAGAGGACTGGGGAATAAAGCAGATCGGTGTGATGGGATTCTCGGCTGGAGGACATCTCGCCAGCACTGCCGAGACTATGTACGTTGACTCCACGACAAGGCCGGACTTCGCGGTACTCCTCTACCCTGTTATCCTGATGGACGAGAATGCCACACACAAAGGATCGGTTGACAATCTTCTCGGCGGCGAAGCGTCGTGGACCGACAGGGAGGACAAACCTTTCGGCCAATGGTACAATGGCTTGAATGAATATGACGGGCTGAAGAGAATGTACACCACCTATCGTGATGTCACCCCTACCACTCCCCCGACTTTCATCGGCGTCAGCACCTACGACAAGACCGTACCGGTTGTAAGTTCCGTGAAATTCTATCAGGCTCTCGTCAGGAACAAGGTTCCTGCTGAGCTTCATATTTATCCGAAAGGAGGTCACGGCTGGGGATTCACTGATCTGAGCATCGGCCTTGACCCAAAGGTCTGCAAGGACAATCTGGGATCGTGCAGGCCTGAGTTCTCAGCGGCTCTGGAAAGATGGCTCGGCCAGCAGCTTGAAAGCGTGAACGGCAAGAAGGAGTTGCCTAAAGTCGCCAGAGAGCAGTTCACACGCAAGCCGGACAAGGTTGTCTATCTGTACCCGGAAGGACAGAATGTTGATAAGGGAATCGAGGGCATAACACTCGGCCCTGGAGAGTCCAACGGCTGCACTAAGTCGGAGGAACTGACCAAGGATATGAATCTGAAATTCACCGGTGACAGCGCGAGGTTCGAACTTTATCTGGCAAAGAATCCGAACGGCAAGATGGTCATCATCTGCCCAGGCGGAGCCTATTGGTTCACAGCTTACGTGCACGAGGGACAATACGCCGCGGAATGGCTTAACAGTCAGGGCATCAGTGCAGCCGTGCTCAAGTACCGTCTGCCATACGGCCACTGGAACGTGCCGCTGAACGATGTGCAGAACGTGTTCCGTTATTGCCGCCACTACGCTCCGGAGTGGGGCGTGAAGCAGATCGGTGTGATGGGATTCTCAGCCGGTGGACATCTCGCGGCCACTGCATCCACGCAGTATATCGATGCAGAGACCAGGCCGGACTTCTCAATCCTTGTCTATCCGGTGATCTCCTCCGAGCCTGGAGTCGGTCACGAAGGCAGTTTCAACAACCTCATAGGAACGGAGAAAGGCTGGTACAACAGGAAAGGTAAGGATTTCGAAAGCTGGGATACCGGCAAGAAGAAATTCGAGGCCCTCAAGGAAAGATATTCATTGGACAAGCAGGTCAGCGCGGACACGCCGAAGACATTCATCATATTCAGTTCCAACGACTATGGTGTTCCGCCGGAGAACGAGGTCCGCTATTTTAACGCCCTCGTGAAGAACGGTGTCCCTTGCGAGATGCACGCCTTCCCTGGCGGCGGCCACGGCTACGGCTTCCGCAACGCCAAGTACTGCAACGACCCTATTCAGGAATATAGAAACGACTTCCTCAGCGCTATGGCCCGCTTCCTTAAGGAGTTGTAACACATAATAAAACTATCACAAGCCCCTATGGCGGTTTTGCAAACGTTCGCAAAATTGTCGTAGGGGCGTTTTTTAGGGGGTATTTACCAAAAAAATTTACGTTTCTTATGATTCGTATATGTTTCTTTTCGTTATTTACGTTCACTATGCCGATATTGCGCTGGATTCGGGAACAGATCCCGAACCAATTTGACATCATTAAAAACTACTTCAACTATGGAGAACTCCGAGACAACAAAGGTCGGCATCCAAGACGCGACCGGCTGTTCTTCTATGGATCAAGACTTGTGACAAGGCAGATCAAACGTGGAGATGAAGACTATGTTCTGGCTCCGGTCAAGGTTATCTGCATTATGAATTACGAGGACGAGCATCCGAATTCCCCTGATGACAAGATCCTCTATCATTATCGTACTCAGGAAATCGAAACCGGAGAGCCTTTTGGTGGTCAAATGTCGTTCTTTCTTCTTGAATTGCCAAGAGTTATGCGATACAATGATGAATATGACAGTCCCATCGCAGGATGGTGCAGGATATTCAGGAATTTCACTATATTTGCCAAATCGAGGTCTGAAAAAGATGCCGTGTTCAATAAATTGGAAAGAGCGATGCGCGTCAGCGGCCTTGACGACAAGGAGATTGACAACTATTTCAGTGATATGATGACAGAAAAAGAAATGCGCCCGTACATCAAGGGTGCCGAGCAGCAAGGTTACCGCAAAGGCTTTAAGGAAGGTTCCGAACAAGGCAAGGCGGAGGGCAAGGCGGAGGTCGCAAAGTCATTGTTGTCTTTGGGCTTACCCACTGATCAGATCAAGATTGCCACGGGGCTGTCTTCTGAACAGATTGAGGCCTTGAGGTAAAATTAGGATTTGAATATTTTATTAACGACAAAGAGGGCGACTGATTAAGTCGTCCTCTTTGTCGTTAATCCGGACGGAATGTCCGGGAATATATTCATTACTCGGCTTCGGTGGTCTCGCCTGGCATCATCACAACCTCGACGAAGTTGCCGGAGTTGTAGAGTCTGGCGGCGGCGTCACGGATGGACTCCTTGGTCAGGCCACCTATGGCGGCCTCCCACTCCTTGTCGTAGTCGTAGCCGCCGCGGAAGTAGCGGAGCAGGTCTGACAGCCAGTAAGAGTTGTTGATCCTGCTTTCCGGAACATTCTTCTTGAAATGCTCGACTGTCCTTGTAAATTGCTCATCGGTCGGGCCTTCCTCGGCGAGTTTCCTGAAACCGTCCTGAGCCAGAGCCCTGAGCTTCTCGGCAAGGGCTGGCTTGCAGTTGAAGTAAACCTGAAGAAGATACCTCCCGTTAGGATCCTTGCGGGCATTAGCCACGGTGGACGCACCATAAGTACCGCCTTCGTCCTCACGGAGAGTGTCGGTGTAGATCTGGTCGAGGATGTAGCTGACAGCGCTGGCAAGAGTCTGCTCCTTGACGGTGAACGGACGGTAGTCGCTATAGACCTGAAGGACGGTTGTCAGCGGAGTCTCCATCTTCTGGTCGAAGACATCCACGACCTTGCCCTTGACAAGCTGCGGCTGCACATCAGCCCACTTGGCGGCTTTCTTGCCCTTTGGAAGAGATCCGATATATTTCTCTACCAAAGGTTTGAGGGTGTCAAGACTGACATCACCGACAATCACCATTGTGGCACCGGCGGCGTCAGCGAAGAGCTTGCGGTAGTTCTTCTCGATGGTCTGGAGGTTGACCTTCTCAAGTTTCTCCATAGAAAGCACCTCATTTCTTGGGTTGTCGTTGTAGAGAACCTTGTTGAATCTCTTCTGGAAAGCGAAGTTAGGTGTGTTCACGAGATTAGGAAGAACGGCCTTGATCTGGGCGATGGCGTTGTCAAATTCCTCCTGATCGAAGCGAGGCTCCATAAACTCAAGGTAGAGAAGCTGGAACGCTGTCTCAAGATCCTTCACGGAAGAGTTTCCGGAGATTCCGTTATAAAGATCATCTATGAAAGGACTGACACTCACCATCTTTCCGGAAAGCATCTTGGAAAGTTCTGTTCCCTTGAATTTTGACAAACCTTGAGCGTTCTGGAACACACTGTAGATGCTGCCGTCGAATGAAGGAAGATCCTCGGTAGCGATAAGACTTTCGCCACCGTTCTTGTAGAGCGAGAACAGGATCTGATCCTTCTTGTAGTCTGTAGGCAGCACAACGACCTTCACGCCATTGGAAAGAGTCCATTCTGTCGCGCCATAGAGTGTCGTTTTGGTTTTCTTCACCTTTGCGCCCACCAATGAGGAAGGATCCATAAGCGGCTCACTGGCCTTTTCCTCAGCCGGTGCCTCGATCTCGGATTTCTTAACCTCATCGATCACCTGGAGCAGCTGCTCGGTCGTAGGAGTCGCGATGCCTTCCTTCTCAGGACCGCTGTAGATGACTACGAGACTGTTCTCTCCGGTGAAAGCCTGTGCAAGGACCTGGTTCATCACCTGTGCGTTAAGTTGAGCCAATATGGCCTTCACCAACTCAAGCTTGGTGGCCGGCTCCATATACGCATAGTTACCAAAGAAGTTGTTGATCAGAGGGTTGACGAACTCGCTGTTCTTTCTGGTCTCGGCGCTGTTGGCCGCCTTCTCATAAACAGCGATGATCTTGTCCTTAGCCCTGCCTACCTCGGCTTCAGTCAAGCCGTATCTCTTCATTCTTTCAAGCTCGGTCACGAAAGCCTTGAATCCGCCAAGAATGTTGTCTTCCTTCAAGGCGACATTGGCATCAGCGCCTTCGATGACCTCGCAAAGTTTCCCGAAACCGAAACTACCGTAGAGGTATGGCGCGTCAGCCTTGGAGGTGATGTCATCAAAACGCTCGCTCATTACGGACTGAACAACGCTCTCAATCAGATCCATCATAAGGCCGGCCGAAGTGGAATTTAGAGCCTCGTCGCGAGCCTCGCTTTCCCAAACCATCTCAACGGACGATGAAGTGGTCTCAGGATCAGTGATGACAGCCACACGCGGCTCGGTGAACTCCTTGAACTGAATCTTCTCCTTAGCCTTAGGGTTGACGGCGGCCGGAATGTCAGCGAATATCGACTTGATCTTTCCCTCGACTGCATCCACGTCAATGTCACCCACGACGATGACCGCCTGAAGATCAGGACGGTACCACGTCTGATAGAAATTCACAAGGCTCTCCGGCTTGAATGTCTCAAGGTTCTCCTTGCTTCCGATCAGGGTACAGGTGGCGTACTTTGTGTCGCCATAGAGGTAAGGAAGAGACTTCTCGAAGGTCCTCCAGCCGGCGTTCCTGCGGGAACGTCTCTCCTCGATGATCACCGGACGCTCCTTGTCGATCTCGGCAGGATCGTTCGTCACGAAATGCGAATAGTCGTGCAGGATCAAAAGGCAGGTGTCCACCACCGATTCCCTTACCAAAGGAATATTATTGAGCATATAGGTGGTCTGATCGATACCTGTGGCAGCGTTCACGTTGCCGCCGAATGAGGCTCCGATGCTCTGAAGCCAGTTCAGGATGCCCTTGTCAGGGAAATTCTTCGTGCCGTTGAAGCACATATGCTCAAGGAAGTGCGCGAGACCGTCCTGGTCAGGTGTCTCCTGAATGGCTCCGACATTGGTGGCGAGATAGAACTCAGCCCTGCCGGCCGGCTTGTCATTGTGTCTGATGTAATAGGTCAGACCGTTCTCCAGCTTGCCGACCTTGACCGCAGGGTCATTCGGAAGCTGCTGCATCTGAGCGCTTGCCACGAACGCCGAAGCGCCCAGAAGGAAAGCGGAGACCAGAATCAAAAATCTTTTCATAACTGAATCCTTATTAGATTATTGTTGTTCTTCTGAATATTCAAGGACATTCCCCGGCTGGCAGTCCAGAGCCTTGCAGATCGCCTCCAACGTGGAGAATCTGACGGCCTTGGCCTTCCCCGTCTTCAGAATGGAAAGGTTCGCCGGAGTGATCCCGACCTTCTCGGCAAGCGCTGCGGAAGACATCTTTCTCTTCGCCAGCATCACATCAACATTGACTATTATAGACATATCATTCAATTTTCAACACAGCAAACTTACATCAAAATATTCGTTATTCCAAATATAATATTCGATTTTCGATAATTAATTATTGAATATATCGGCATCGGTAAAAATTGGGGCAAAAAACGTTATATTTGCAAGGTGAAAAGCAAAATAACTATGTTAGAGGATTTCAAGTTGAAGGTCTTTATGGCCGTGGCCGAAAACGGCAGCTTCACCATCGCGGCGAAGGCGCTTGGCGTTACCCAACCAGCCGTGAGCCAAAACATAGCCGAACTTGAAAGGAACATGGGAGCGGAGCTTTTCACCAGAGGCCGCGGCTCGGTGACCCTGACAGCGGCCGGAATCATTTTCAAGGAATATGCGGAAAAGATCCTCTTCTGGTACTCCGCCGCAGGACAACTGTTCGGCCCCACAGGCAAGATCACCGCAAACAAACCCGTCAGAATCTCCGCCGACGGCTTCATCGCCAGCCATATTCTCCCCCATGCGCTTTCAAAACTTCTGGCCTTCAATCCGTCCCTGACTTTCTCCATCCGCAGTGAATCTTCCGGAAATAATTCAGACATAAGGATTTACGCCCAAAGGCACGTAACAGAGCCATCGTTCGAAGACATCGGCACGTTCTTGTTCAGCGTGACGGCATCGGCGGTAAGCTCCAATCCGGCATATTCAAAAACGACAGACCTGAAAGACCTTCCGCAGAGCGCCAGGCTTGCGGTTCCGAAGATATATTCAGAGATTTTGCCGCTTGATTTGAAGGCGCGCGTGGCAGTCGTGTCGGATTCTGCCGAAGCCATCGTGAAGTTGGTCGCAGATTCCCCAGACATCATCGGCCTGCTCCCCCATCCTGCCACACGCCAGGACCTCATCACGCTTCCCGTCTCTCTTCCTGACCTCACCCTTGACGTTCATTTAGAAGCCCTCGAACCATCCAATCACATCGCAACAGCACTCCACAGCATTCTTTGTGACCAGTATCCGGCTTAAAAACCAACCTAATATGTTCCTGATCCATTGATTCTATCGAGAGTCTTCCTTGCCTTTGAGGATCAAGGCGACAAGGTCTTCGACATCCTCGTTTGCGATCTCCAAATCAAATTCCTCAGGATCATAGGTCTCTCCTTCCTGAAGTCCGAGCCATTCCTCGTATGAGGCCTTCTCCTCCGGGTCATCAACCTTCCCGGACAGGATGTCAAGCATTTGCGCATAGCCCCACACACCCCCGACATCTTCCGGTGGGCAGGCTCCTTTGCCTGATGTCACACATATATCCTCGCCCCGGAGAGGCTCGTCACTGACCGATGAGACCCTGACATTGTGGATCCAGCCATCTCCGAAATCATATTCAAAAGAGATTGTGCTGCCTTTTTGCGGCAGAACATCCGCGACGGTGACGGTCATCTCGTCAATATGCCTGTTTCTACAACCAAAATTGAAACTATCTCTTTCATCAATGTTGTCTCTGGACGTATAGTACACATCGCCTTTGGTGAATTGTGAGAGATGATAACCGGCCCAACCGAACGCAGTGATGAATATCTTTCCAAGATTCCCAAGCCAAAGGTTTGACGGCACTTTTATCCGTCTGAACACCTTGACAGGACATTGTTCGATGGAAGCGTATAAGATGTAAGTCTTCGATGGTTTGCTTGAGTCCACCAGCCGGTCGGCCTTTGATTTTTTCTTGCCTTTGGCTCCTCCGGCATTTCCAGTCCCTTGGCTATTCTTAGTGTTTGAAGTGGCCGTCTCACTGGCACCCACAGTTGAATATGCCGCTGTCTTAGCCTGCATCATTTCGAAGAACGAAACCATAAATGAGATTTCCGCCTCCGAGATTCCCGGGTAATCTTTCCTGATCACCTCTTTGAGTTCGTCACGTTCCTTATCAGTCATTGAAACCGCAGTATTTTTCGCAAGGTAGTCATTTTATCCGGAATCCAGATGAGATGCCGCCAAAAATCTGCATGGGTATATTCAAACTTCCGTCCCACTTTACCAACTACGGATATGAGGTGGAAAAGACCCCTAAAGAAATAGATTTGTTCCAAGTCCCAAATCTTCAATAACTTTTCATAAATATGCAAAGACAAAGGTGACAACGATTATGACTAATGCCGAAATACAAGAACTCATCAAGAAAGACGAAACACGAACTCTCGAACTGAAAAAATCCACGGGAGAGTTGAAGCGTGATTGATGTGCCAGCAGTAGCGCAATAATTAAAGTGTGCCACCATAGGACGCAATATAAGGTGCCACTTCTATGGTGATCGCTTTGTCCGTCTGCTTGCTGCACTCCTCATAGTACAGTATTTCGTGGGTCATGTGCGGAATCGAGTATTTCGACATAGACCAACTTTATCCCGGGAACCGTCTGCAGATGCTGCCAGATTGCTGGAAAGGTGACGGCAAGGTAGAAGAGTACCAGATGATGAAGAAATAGATGACAATAATGGGTGACCTCCAGGCCACCCATTCCATTATTTTATTTTTGTAATCTCTAGTTGGCTTGCGCTTAAGCAACCGGCCTTTCGGAGCGAAATGCCAAAGACTCGCATAAAAGCATCTTCGACATACTGCCAATTGTTGACCTGAATTGTGTTGTTCATAGGTGTGACCACCTGAACTTCCATACCCGCCTCAATGTTTACGCCATTACAACATTTGCGGTACTTGGTTTTAACTTTGTAGAGTGACATAGACAAATTCAAATAGCAAATTTCATGGGTAATTAACAACCCATTATTACTCTGTACCAATAATCCCAACTATAGCCAACAGAGGGATGATATACGCATACAACGCGAGATTTCCCTCCATTAGCAAACTGATAATAACCATTCTGAACCTCATATCCGTCTTCCAGCATTCTCGGTCCGTCTTCCCATCTCGTTCTTGGGAGTTTATTCCAAAGTCTCACGCCCCAAACAACAATGAGCTCGGGTTCATATTTATCAATCACGGAGAAGAACGCTTTTTCAGAAGCTCGATACTGTGCCGATGTCCCTGCTTGACGAGCTTTCCGCACGGCGGTCTGCAAGTAATTATAAAACAGTATCGAATCCCAAATTTCTTTGCTCTCGGACGGTGTTGTATTATGGTTCACAAGCGACCGTTCGAACTTCAGATAGGTTGACATCCAGCCCTCGCGTTCAATGTTCGGATTCAGATATTCCTTCACGATGTTCTCTGTGAATTGATTGCACCAGTTGAAGCTTTGGCCGCAAATGTTGCAAGCCTCGCCACAGTAATGGCTCTCCCCTAGTGCCATAATCCGCTTGCCGAAGATGCCGCCAGAGGTGTAATTGCGGCCGACCCAAGGGTGAAAGAATATTCCATCTTTCGAAACCATTCTATTTCTTGTTGGAATTCTGCTGAAACGATTTTCGTGAATTTTGCCAAGAATCTACATTCTTTTTCCCTTCGCTTGCAACTTTACCGGCGAAGGCTGCAGTAATGATAGCTGTACTAATTTTAATTACTGCCTTAACAAGGTCGTTTGCCATAAACTATTTTTTAAATATCAAGTCAACAATTTTATCTACGAAATTAGAGTACTTTTGTCCTCCTTTTTCCCCAAGATGCCTCAGATTTCCTTGTATATTGTTAGGAATAATATTCCCATTATTGTTGGTCGTAGGAATATTTTTTACGACTTTTTCCAGAAAATTTCCCATAAACTAAGCATAAATACTATTCAATAGAAGTGCTCCTTGAACAGGGCTCTGCCCAAGGAGTACATTTTGTTCACTTTGTTATTATATGCAAAACATTGTACTGTTGTTTGCGTTAACACGTGGAGAGAATGCGCATCCAGCCATCGAAACCTTACTGGAACTACTGATTTTTAATTTTGCCATAATGTTGTTGATTAAAATGTTGATAAAAAGGGTATTATCTGCTGTTGTCTATACTTGACAGCGGAGCGGCATAGTAACTTTTATATTTTGTTATTTCTATTTGATTGTTTGTATACATTGGGAGTCGACACAAAGCTTCCTCTATTGAAGATGCTCCATCTAACGGATCAGATCCTGCCTTCAGCATATCTGCCACCTCTTTACGCATTTTTGCCAGATAACAATTATTTTCACTCGGAACAAACGGAGAACCATTCTTTGTAAAATTAAGGCCTGGGCAAGGAGCGCAGAACTTACAATAATCTTTTTGTCCACATTCTTTATAGTCCGATCTCTTCGCTTTTTTCCAAAAAGCAAGGTACGGACTATTCAACACATCAATAAAACTGGACATCTTAAGATCACCTATCACAGAGGGGAAAGACGGGCATAATGTCAATTTGCCGTCTGGAGTAAGACAGTAGCTCGCATATCCGGCAGCGCATATGTTCTTATCGTCCGTCACCACAACCTCTCCATAGTTCTCAACTTCCGAGCCTACATAAGATGTTAGATCTTTATCTCTTAAGACAATTCTCATCTCTTCTGGGGACAATCTCAAATACTTTGAAGCACAAGTATCTCCATCTACTGAGTCAAATATATTACAGTCTATCTGTAATGTCGCAGAATATTTGTCTGCAATCTTTGCCACACCGCGATACGACCGGATATTTTGATGCATCAAACAGCATTTTATTCCAATGGTGATTCCAAGTCCGGCCAGCTTATCTAACACACAAATTGTATTCTTATAAGACCCTGACACTCTGGTTATCGAGTCGTGCACTTCCGGGATGTCACTATACACGGAGATACCTACCGTACACGGATAATATTTGGCAATTCTGTCTTCATTACCAATAAGTCGTTGCCCATTAGTGTAAATATCGAAGACTATTCCTTTGTTGTAGAGATACTCAATTACCTCCCAGATAATCGGCTTTGAGAAAGGGTCTCCACCAGACAATGTAACACGAATTAAGCCTGCTTCGTAAAATTCATCAATGATTCTCTTATAATCTGCTATAGTCAACTCGCTGAATCTACTCCGTCCGCTTTTTTCCCCATCATTTCGTGATGCGCCCGGATTGTAGCAATGAATACACTTTTCGCTACAATTGTATGTCATCTCAATAAGCAGAGAGTACACTTTTGAGTGTGTTCTGTCGAGGTAATCCCTTTCAGCATCGGCTAGTTCTTTATCATTGGGATTTAAAATTTGCCTCCCTCCCATTGACCGTTGAGCTGAAATATGTTTCCGCACATCATAGACTTCTTCCTGTGTCAATCTCGAATTGGATAGTAATCCTATTTCGACCAATTGTTTGAAGAAAGTTGCAATTTCACCGCCGCAAAGATTGAACTCCCTGCAAATCACTTGAGTATCAACACACCCCCATCTACAAGACGCAAGAATCGTCCCCAAAACATCGGCAGAGATGTCTTCAAAAAAGTATGACATCCCTGTTAGCAAATTATAGCAAATGGCGCTATGTGTATTTCTGTCATAGCGTCCGCTAGTCCATTCCGGTCGATAGAAAATCATGTTTCTTAAGTAGTTTATACTCAAAAGCATGCCCAATGGCCACTCTTGTTTACTTATAAATCCTCAACAATTTCCTCATATTCAGTCCCCCGGAATCTGTCTTTCAATTGACACTTCAAGCTATCGAGCTCCTGATGCTTTTCTATAGGATTGCTTATTCTTTTGAGCAAATCGCTAAACCATTCGCTCAAAAATGCATCATGGTCATCACCATCAAGTGTTAAAAAAAATTCAAGGAACCTTTTTTCGCGATTAATTAATTCCAGATAATCATTGAGAATCTTTGGATCCATTTTTAGTACAATTATGTGCGCCCGGTAACATCCCGAATCCGAACGGATACAAAAAAAAGACGTGGGAGTTATACCCTTGCTCACCCTAGCATCAGGCCTTGGCTGCCAATCAGAAAGGATAAGCAACGCAGCTAGCCCACGTCAGGGATGATATAGAGTGATCTCCACGCCTAAGGCGCAGTGATGCTATCGTCATCACCAGTGGACGCTCCCGTTGCCGTTTCTTCTTCCTGATTAAATCAAAGTGCCAAGTTTGATGCTAGAAGAAAAACGTCAAGTAACGTCTTCGTATGTCTACCCACCCAACCCTGCATCCGCCTTCCAGAGCATAATTCCGGAGAATTTTATCCCACAAAAAACGGAATGCCGGGCTAGCTAAGTACCACAAAGATAAGGAAGTTTTCACGAATAACAAAACCATTCTCAGTAATCACGGCTCTTTCATTTAAGATTTCGTTGCCACCGGACAAATGTTGTTATTTTATAGCGAGTGCTACCTTGTATGGCAAGGGCGCTTTTGCCCGCACGCTTCATAATCCATGTGGATATTCGATGATGGGAAGATCCGCTTCCGCATGATACAGATTTCGTGGATTTTGCCGCTTGATTTGAAGGCGCGCGTGGCAGTCGTGTCGGATTCTGCCGAAGCCATCGTGGAACTTGTGACGGACTCCCCTGACATCATCGGCCTGCTCCCCCATCCTGCCGTACCGCTGGATCTCACCATTATTCCCGTCACTCTTCCGAGCCTCACTCTTGACGTGCATCTTGAGGCCCGGAAGCCCCCAATCCTCTCGCCTCCGTCCTCCGCCGGATTCTCTGCGACCAATTTCCGGCATGAGGACTCACTCACGACACCAGTTTTGCAGATCTAAGAAAAATGACTATCTTGACAAAAACACGATTGATGGAAACCAATAAATACTGTAAGGCACTGTTCGCCGCCACAAGTTCTGTCCTGCTGGTCATAACCGCTTTGACAATCACGCCAATTCGCGCGGACGCTCAGGTTTTTGACAAGCCTGTCGTATATGGTGTAGATGACATTATCACTGACGACGAGTACCCTGCGGCGGTTCATAATTTTATGTTCAAGTACCATAATGCCATTATATCTTCCAAGTACAAGCCGAAAAGATTGAGTCGGATTACGGAATCTTATGCAGAGGCCTGCACTCGCGAACCGTCATGGAAACTGTATTGTTCCGCATACTACGGCCGCTGCCTGATGGCTGGGTACAACCCTGATCACATCAAGGCGCGCGGTGCAAAAATACTCGAAGACGCATTAAGCGATCCATCTGAGTCACAGCTTACAGTTCCTGACCGTCTCACATTCATCATTGACCTTGCTAATGCCTACTTGTACGGTGATGGTGTGGAAAATAATGACGCAAAAGCTTTCGACCTGTACCGCCAGGCCCAGAATATCAGCCCTATATTCAATGGCATAATAGCGACCTGCTATCTTGTAGGTATTGGAACTCCGGTTGATGTGGACAAAGCTTGTTACTACTATGCATTGAATTATGATGACCCTGAACTGAATATCATACGATGCAAGGAAAGAAACTATGAAAGGATATATGCAGTATCCTACAACAGGACAAACGATGTATCAGCAGATATTCAGACAGGTTATTATGAAGCCTTACGTTCAATTTTCAAGCATGATTATGACAAGGCTAAAGAACTGTTGGACAAGAACTGCACTCTCGGTCATACTCCATCAATGTATGCGTTGGCCGGTGTGTATGAGGAGACTGGTGATGACAAATCTGCAACAGAACTTTACCGTCAGGCGATGTCCGCCGGATACCTGCCGGGGGAATTTGTTTACGACATGAAACAGATGTACCAAGGCGTGAACAATCTCTCGATTTTTGAAAGCCGCGGGGAGTCAAAAGCATTTCCTGCCTTTGAAGAGCTTGCGGACAAAGGCTATCTCCCGGCAGCGGAGATGTGCTCATTGTATGATTCCGGGACATTCTCCAAGAAATCAAATGTCGGAGCCGCAATCGTCAACGGCCTGGCTAAAGGCATAGCAGCGACCATGATTGCCGCCAATGAAATTATGGATTCCGGGCTGTTGGACACAGGCAGCGGCATCCAGAATGAGCAATGTGTGGCTGCCATAGGCGGTTCGGGACAAAACAACCATCCGAACTACAGCTCATCCGTGAATTCCGCTCAAAAAAATGGGATGACACGGGAATATGAGTATGTTAAGACTGTATCAGGCATCTACGAGCCGGAGCAAACCGCGGCAAAGCTTCATATTTACCGCAGCCGCGACAACGGTGACTTCCGAGCCTCTACCGTGTACAACACAAAAGGACTGGACAGAGCCGCGACTTATAGAATCAACAGCGGTTGGAAGGTTTTCTATGAGGAGCGATATTCCAACTATATCTCCTACTACGGACTCTGCACTTATTTCAATTATTAGTCACCTGATAAGCCCACCATGCGGATCACATGCTTTCGCAATGCCCGACACACAAATCAAGTAGGAGGAAAACGAAGTAGTTTTCTTCCTACTTTCGTTTTCCGACCTCTCACACCACCGTACGTGCGGTTCCGCATACGGCGGTTCCTTATCTTACGTGCAATTTGACATAGTAGTCCATCAAACAAGGATAGCCGGCGACACCTTCGTGAGACTGGCGACGGACTCCCCCTGACATCAACGGCCCACCTCCCTACCAGAAGGATGCTTCAAGGTGGCTTTCGGCGGCATGCGGAAGGTTAAGTTTTTTACGAAACGCTTTCAGTCCAAAGCTGGCCAGAAGCATCTGAAAGGCACTTTGACGTGAAAAACTTGTGACTTTGGCTTCAAGTTTTTCAGCCCGACACGGTATCTGCGGGCATAGGTAGGCTATGTGGCTGAAGGTGTTTTGCAAAATGGTGTTCTGTAAAATGGAGTTTTGCAAAATACTGACAGGGAGCGGGTAAAAAATATTACCTAGTAGTACGCACAAAAAAGAGGACGACTGTGAGTTGCAGTCGTCCTCTCTGGAATCTTGCTATGTCCGATTACTCTGCCGGGTGGATGGCGCCCATCGGGCAGGCGTCAGCGCAAGTGCCGCAGTCGATGCAGGCGTTTGGATCGATGGTGTAAACGTCACCCTCGTGGATAGCGCCCTGAGGGCACTCGCCTGCGCAAGTTCCGCAAGCTACGCAATCAGTTTCTGAAATCTTGTAAGCCATAATTCACTAAAATAAAATTGTTTTCCTTTTGTCTGCCTCCGGATTGCCGGAAACATTATGCAAATATAAATCTTAAAAATCATAATATCAAACCCCATACCACAAAAACGATAAGGGCGATCCCGACTTTTATCGCTTTTGCCTTGAAGAAGGAGGATTTGCTGTCGGCAAGAAGAGGGAGGGATGCGTGGCCGTCCTGCACGATGGAATTGGCAAGCAGGACGGGGAACGGGATTACACCGCTGGCGAACAGGGTCACAAAGACCAGATGCGGACCCGACTCAGGAATCAGGCCGACCACAATCGCAAGCAGAATCATCAGCGCGGTGTTGTCGCTGATCCACGCGGAGAGGTCGATGAAATTGAACAGGATTCCGATGACCAGGAGCACCCCGAAAGTCCAGGCGAATATGCTCGGAAGATGCTTGCGGACAATATGCTCCCAAAGATGCTCCTCGACGAAGTGGTCGGAGGCGAAAAGCAGCGCCCCCAACACTACAAGACTTAGAGCACCGAAAAGCCAGAAAGTCCACTCCTCGTCAAAAACGGCAAGTCCCTCTGCCTCACCTCCTTCCTCCAGGAGGCCAAGCAGCAGGGCGGCTATGAATATCACAACCCCAAAGAACATTAATATTCTTGTCCTTCCGAAATGCCTTCCTTCCTTGTGATGATGCCCGTCCTGATGCTCGCATCCGTCTCCGTGAAGTTCAAAGGAATCCTCAAGACGGGTTGGCAGCGGCTTGTCACCGGACGAGAATCTGTCGATCAGCAGTCCCGTCACAACGGCCAGCACAAAAAGGATAAGGAACAGCAAAGCGGCCTTGCCTGGGAACAAAGCCAGCATCATAAACGACTCATCCCCGGCCGTTGCGATCATCATCGCGACCAGCGCTCCGAAACTCAGCATCCTGTGCGTGTAGAGCGACACTGCTGCGAAGCCACCGACACATCCTGGAACCGAGCCAAGTAAGGCAGACACAAGCACTTGGGCAAAGCCTGATTTCTTCAGGGATCTGAATATCCTGCCGTCCGACTCCACATTGAAAGACTCGATGATCATCATCATGACGACCACCAAGCCGGAGATCAGGACAGCGCCACGCAAAGCGTCAAGTAAAACGGAAATGATCATGGTCTGTTACGCTGTCACCCAGCCGGTGAGATAAAGGTTGATGATGGGACGGAGAGGTGAGTTCGTGGTCAAGGTCAAGACTATCAGGCACTCCCCTGCCGGGAATCCCTTCGTGTCGAAAGTCACCTTCAGGTCACCTTTGCCGCCTGCGGGAACATCCGCGAAAGCCTGCGCCTTCACGTGCGAGCTCTCTGAATCCACCTTATATATTCTTAAAGGAGATTTGCCTTTGTTGGTGAAATGGAATGTGCAGTCCACATTCGCCCCGGCCTTGACCTTGCCGAAGGAGAATGTGCTCTCGTCCGCTATCGGATTGGAGCCCTCGTTACGCTCTTTGTCCGTGAGCGATGAGAAATTCTCTTTCGTGTACGCGAATATTCCTATGCGGCTCTTGCCGGCTCCGAGTTCAGGATTAGGGTCAGCCACGATGGCCTCGGCACCAGCCGCCACTGGCTCTTTCTCCGCCGACTTCGAGACAACCGCCTTGTACTGGCGGCCGTCCACCAGCGGAGTCGCATAGTAATAGTTCTTCCCCCAATGGTTTCTGTCCGCTGTGACCGTGTAGTTCAGTTTGGCAGTGGACTGCGCCGGAACGGGGTTCGGCGACACCTTTACCGAGAGTCCCTCACTTACATCGGAGAAACTGACCGACAACGGCTTGTTTCCGAGATTGGCCACCAGAACCGTTCCGCTCTTTTGCTGTCCTTGAGACAGATTTCCACCCTTAATGTCCACTTTCTTGAAGGCCAGATTGCCGAAACGGATCGGATAAAGTTCCCCCAAAGAGAGCTGCTTGTCGTGGGTAACGCCTCTGAGCCTCAGGACGACAGGCTGCTTCAAACCAGAGAAATATGCGGTCAGAGACTTGTCGAACGGATAGCCTCCCTTCTCGTCATTCTTGAAGGTGGCCTTGATGGTTCCGGTCTCCCCCGAAGCGATTGGCTTCCGGGTCCATTCCACATTCGTGCATCCGCAGGAAGATACGACATTATAGATCAGCAATGCTTTCTCCCCCACATTCTTGACCGTGAATGTGGCCGTCACAGGGCCGTCCGACACCAGGATGTCCCCGAAATCGTGCACGGTCTTGTCCAGCCGGACGACTCCGCCGAATGTGTTGTCCTTGCCGGAGCCTTGGGCGGCGATGACACCGCTGGCGGACACAAGCAAAAGCACCGCGGCGGCAATATGCTTGAATATATTCATAAATCACGCTGTTTAATTGTTTGACGAGCCCTCGCATCAAGGAGACTTTCAAACAAACGCTTCATAATATTCATAAGGAATGCAAATTCCTTTCCATTGGCAAATTTACCATTTAATAGGTACTTTTTCAAGTCCAAGTAATCCAATCGCAGGAAATAGTTCTAAAATCGCCGTCAACATTCGAGGGCATCTGATGGGACAGAGAGTTCCAAGAGGGACAAGAAGGACGGAGGAGGAGAATATTTATTTTTTAATGCGTGCCAAATTTTGTAATTTTGTACGATTATGCGATTAAGATAAATGGCGAACATAGAACAGAACTACGACTACACTGACGACAACATACGGACCCTGGAAGGTGTCGAACACATCCGCCGGCGTCCGGGAATGTACATCGGAAGACTTGGCAACGGCTCCAACCCGGGAGACGGCATTTATGTGCTGCTCAAGGAGATCGTGGACAACTGCATCGACGAGTTCTCCGCCGGATTCGGCAAGCAGGTCCTCATCAACATCGAGGACAGGCAGGTCTCCATCAGGGACTTCGGACGAGGCATTCCGCTCAACTCCGTCATCAAGGCCACCAGCCAGCTGAACACCGGAGGAAAGTTCGACGACAAGGCTTTCAAGAAGTCCGTCGGACTCAACGGTGTGGGTACCAAGGCGGTGAACGCCCTGTCAGAGAGTTTCTACGTGGAGTCGTTCCGAGGAGGAGAGAGTTCCTGGGCGCGGTACGAGCGTGGACAGCTTGTGGACAGCGGCAGGAAGGAGAAGGTCAGTGAAAAGAACGGTACACTTGTCGTGTTCACCCCGGACAGTGCAATGTTCGGAGGCTTTGAGTTCCATATGGACTATGTGGAGACGATGGTCAAGAATTACTCCTACCTTAAGAAAGGTCTGGCGATAGTCCTGAACGGAGTCACCTACAAGTCCGAGAACGGCCTTCTGGACCTTGTGAACGACAATCTTTCCGAGACCCCGCGCTATGCTCCGATCCATCTTGTGGGCGAGGACATCGAGGTCGTCTTGACCCACGGCAACTCCTACGGCGAGAACATCGCGTCGTTCGTAAACGGCCAGAACACCCGTGACGGAGGAACCCATCTGGCCGCTTTCCGTGAGGCCATCGCCAAGACACTCAAGGATTTCTTCAAGAAGAACTACGCTCCTGAGGACTGCCGTCAAGGCATAATAGGAGCGATCAGCATACAGATTCAGGAGCCGAACTTCGAGGGTCAGACGAAGACCAAGCTCGGTTCCACCTATATGTGGGAAAAGGAGAAGACGGACGGGAACGGCAAGAAGGTGCAGAATCCGGATGGCTCCATAGAGATCGACCGAGGGCCAACCATCCGATCGTACGTCAATGACTTCATCGCCAAAAATCTGGACAACTACCTGAGAATCAACAAGGACATTGTTCCGATCATCGAGAACAAAATCAAGGAGTCCCAGGCGGAGCGCGAGGAAATCGCCGGGATCCAGAAGAAGACCAGGGAAAGAAACAAAAAGGCGAATGTCTATAACCGCAAGCTGCGCGACTGCCGCTTCCACTTCTGTGACAAGCTGCCTAAAGGCAAGCAGGATCTCGCGGAGCAGACAAGCATATTCATCACGGAAGGTGACTCCGCGAGCGGTACCATCACCAAGGTGAGGAAAGCCGAATACCAGGCGGTGTTCAGTCTTCGCGGCAAGCCGATCAACTGCTACAAGGAGAGCCGCAAGAAGGTGGCCGAGAACGAGGAGCTGAACCTGCTGGTCTCAGCCCTGGGAGTCGAGGACGACCTTGACAACCTGCGCTACAACAACATCATCGTGGCGACCGACGCCGATGATGACGGAATGCACATCAGGATGCTCGTGCTGACCTTCTTCATGAAGTATTACCCGGATCTTATCCGCCGCGGACACGTACATATTCTTCAGACTCCGCTTTTCAGGGTGGCCAACAAGAAGGAGAGGCGCTACTGCTACTCTCCGGAGGAGAAGGAGGCGGCCATCAAGGAGTTGAAAACCTCTGTGCAGATCACCCGCTTCAAGGGTCTGGGAGAGATTTCTTCGGACGAGTTCGTGGATTTCATCGGCGAGAATATGAGGCTGGACCTCGTGAAGCTCTCCGACGAGGAATCCATCGCGGACATCATGGAGTTCTACATGGGCGACAACACGATCGACCGCCAGAACTTCATCAGGGCGAACCTGCGTTCCGAAGAGGAACTTGAAGACGTAAACATCTAATATTCATTGATTATGTCACGTTGGGCTAAATTTTGCGGATGGCTGCTGAAGAAGATGGGCTGGACCACGGTAGGTGGCCCCGCGCCGGAAAGCAAATGCATCATTCTCGGTGTGCCACACACTTCCGTGTGGGACTTTGTGGTCTCCTACCTTTTCTACACGCAGTTCGAACGGACGGCGCACGTTATGATCAAGAAGGAGTTTTTCTTCTGGCCGGTCGGGGTGTTCCTCCGCAAGGTCGGCTGCATTCCTGTGGACAGGGGCAGCGCCGCCGCGATGGTAAAGGGCCTCATCGAGGAGATGGAGAAAGTGGATCAGTTCCACCTCGCCATCGCCCCCGAGGGAACCAGAAAAGCCGTGAAGAAATGGAAGACCGGCTACCACCTCATCGCAAGAGAGGTCGGATGCCCTGTCTATATGGGATTTTTTGACTGGAAGACCAAGCGCGTCGGCATCGGCGAGAAGGTTGAGCTGACGGATGACGCGCGCGCAGACACCGACAGAATCCAGACGATCTACGAAACAATGCACTTCGAGGGCAAGCACCCGGAAGGCTACATCACTCATTAAACAATCAATTATGCCATTTTTCAGCCAAAACAGGGAGAATTATGTCACGACCCTGGCCAAGCTATTTGAATATGCCACCGACAACTACGCCAAGCGGCCGCTCTCGCGGTTCGTCGAAGGTGGGCAGGAATATACCTACGACAGCTTCAAGCACAAGTGTCTGGAGCTTTCACACCGGTTCAACAGATTCGGGATCAGCGCAAGGGACAAGGTAGCCATACTTTCCAACAACATGCCCAACTGGACGGTTGCGATGTTCTCGTGCGTGCCTTTCGGACGTGTGACCGTGCCAATCCTGCCGGATTCGTCGGAAAGCGAGGTCACAAACATCATCAATCACTCGGAATGCAAGGCCATCTTCGTGTCCAAGAGGCTCCTTAAGAAACTCAGTCAGGAGGTGATCGACAAACTGACCCTCGTGATCGACATAGAGACGTTCGACTTCATCAAGAAGGACGACAAGGCTTTCACCTGCGAGGGTCACGGTGTTGATCCACAGGCCGACGATCTTGCGTCAATCATCTACACATCAGGCACTTCCGGAAAGGCCAAAGGCGTGATGCTCAGCCACCGCAACTTCTGCCAGAACATCATCGCGGCCTACCACGCCCAGAAGGCCGGGAAGCACGACCGCTGGCTCTCCATCCTGCCGATGTCGCACACCTACGAGATGGCGTTCAGCGTGCTTTACCCGCTGTACGTCGGAGGCTGCGTCTATTATATTCAAAAACCGCCCACACCGAGCATCCTGATGCAGACGATGAAGAAGGTCAAGCCGACCATCATGTGCTCCGTGCCGCTGATCATCGAGAAGGTCTACAAGAACAGCGTGGTTCCGACGGTGGAGAAGAGCCGCGTGCTTTCCTGGATGAAGGGACACACGCCGAGACTCCTATACTGGCTCATCGGGAAGAAACTCTACGCATCCTTCGGTGGCAAGCTGAAGTTCTTCGGAATCGGCGGCTCGAAGCTGGACTCAACCGTGGAGGATTTCCTCAACAAGGCCGGATTCCCCTATGCGATCGGCTACGGCCTGACTGAGACGGCTCCGCTGATCACGAACGCCTGCGTGGGCAAGACAGTGGTCGGGTCGATCGGCGTGCCGGCCTACAACGTGGAGGTCAAACTCCAGAACGTGAACCCGGAGACGGGCGAGGGCGAGATTGTCGCCAAGGGTGACAACGTGATGCTGGGCTACTACCGCGACCCGGAAAGGACCCGCTCCGTGCTGACCGACGACGGCTGGTTCCGCACCAACGACCTTGCGTGCCAGGATTCCAAGGGACGCTACTACATCAAGGGAAGGCTCGGGAATATGATAGTGGGACCTTCGGGCGAGAACATCTACCCGGAGGAGATCGAGCAGGTGATCAACACCATTTCTGGAGTGAACGAATCACTCGTGGTGGAAAGGAACGGCAAGTTGGTGGCCCTCGTGAAGTTCGATGACAATGTGCTGGACTGGAACCAACAGCGCGAGGACAAGTTCTTCGACAACCTCCAGTCGATGAAGCAGGCGGTTCTTGAATATGTCAACAAGCACGTCAGCAAACAGTCCAAGATCGGCGAGGTCGAGGCGATGAAGGAAGACTTCGAGAAGACGGCCACGCACAAGATCCGCCGTTTCAAGTACAAGGAAGGGGCGCAGAAAACTGGCGAAGGCGCTTCACAGGACTCTGAAAACAAACCCGAAGACAAGGCCTCTTCTCAGAAATAGCCTTTGAGAAAGGGCATCACATAGAAACCGGATCCTTACCAATTCCGCTCACGGTAAGGATTCGGTTTGTCTGTTATAGGAAGGTCGGAGTCATTCTCGACCTTGACGCAATCGTGTACGCTGATCTCGGCGTCCGGCTTCCACTTTGAGAAATCATTGCCTTTGATGGTCACATCGCCGCAGAACTGCACGTCGATCACGGGCTGCCCAGGGAACAGCGGCGCATAAGACTTGGAATCAATGAATATGTTGTCAGAGATGTCGAGCGTCCCCACGCTTCTGGCATAGATGATCTGGCTGTCAAAGGTTTCCACGATGTTGCCGGTGAAAGTCACGCTGTTGTGGTAGTGGAAGTCGTTGCCCCTTGTCTTGGTCGGGATCTCGGGATCGATCTGGAGGATGGCCTGCGGACCGTTCGCCCCGATGGCCAGATCCGTGAACTTGTTGTTTCTAATCACGATGTTCTTTGTCCTTCCGGACTCGTACCAGAAGTTGGCGTCGCCGCTGACACAGATTCCGGACATCTGCGAGGCGAAATCACAGTCCTCCACAAGCACGTCGCCATAGGTCGAGAGCAGAAGGCTTCTGGCCCTGTTGTAGCGAACGGTGCAGTTCCGAATCGTGACATCCGCGCCTCTGGAGATGTTCTCAAGGGCTATGTTCGTCGGATCCGCGACTCCGCCAAGATCGAAATCGGTCTCTATGATGTAGGCCTTGAGGCCGGACTTGTCGATGCTCCTGATCCTGCCGGAGCCGACCGGACGAAGATTGGACTTGTCCACAAAGCTGATCACGTCACCCTCGTCGGCGAACTGGTCCCCCACCTGCTGGAAATGGCCGAAATGAGCCCGTAAAGTATTAGATGACAGCACAGAATCCACAAGCATGTAGATGCCGTGGATGTTCGCGGCATCGTCAAGCATACTCTCAAACAGGCTGTTCTCTATCGTAATCTTTCCGTTGCAGCTGACAAAGTGGGTCGCGTCAGCGGAAGTGGTGACCATCCTCGGAGAACCTTCGTGAGCGGCCGTCGAGAAACCTTTCACCGTGATATTCTCTGAATATTCAGCTATCAGTCCCATCCCGCCACTCCGGTAGATGTGGACATCCTCTATGTTTATATTCTTTGATGACAGCACTGCCATCGCCGGGAAACGTCTGTTAAGTCCAGTAGGCCCTTTGTCGTCCCAGACGCTTCCGACCGGAGGAACGTCCCTCGCGCTCAGGCGGGTGAATTCGATGATGCCTTCACCTATCTCCCGTGCTCCCATCTCACCGGACCAATAGCCGTGGTCGTAGGCGCAGGTGTCGAAGAACGGCCTGTGGGTCTTCGGGTCGAAAAGGATGCTCTCCCCCATCGGATACTCCCAGTCATAGCCTCCGAAGAAAAGCCTGTCGCCTTCGATGCGGTACTTGGTGTCCGGGAAGACCTTGACAGTGAAGCTTCTGCTGACCGGATCGCTGGAGAGAACCGTCCCTTCGAAAGTCCAAGGATAGTCGTAATCGACCGACACACCCTTGATGGTGACATTGGACGACCCCTTGACGGCGAACGGCACCATGCACCCGTGGAACATGAAGTCGGAGCCGTTGCCTTCGATCGTGACATTCCTCATGTCCTTGATCAGGAAGGCTATGCGCTTGTCACCGCTGTCGTTGTTCGAGAGCGTCAGGAACTCCCGCGTCCCCTGCTCCGGGTAGAACGGGTAGACACCTTTGCCGAAGAGAATCCTCACGTTTCCTTTCGGGTGCGACTTCAGGATTTCAACGACAACCGGAGTGTAATCCTTGACATTAGGGTCGAAAGCGACATCTACGGTTTTCACTGAGCACGATGTCATCACTGCCATCATGATGGCCGCAAGTATGGTCAATATCTTATTCATAAAACTTAATTCTTTGTCGAATTGGAAGTCTGGCGTTGGCCGATACGTTGAGCGAAGTAAAGATTGGCGAGGGCGAGGACAAGGCCGAGGATGGCGAACAGGAGGATTTCCCACCAGGGCCAGACGAGGGAGAGTGAATAGGCGGTGTAAGCGATGAGTGGGACGGAGATAATGCTGGTCACAAGTCCGGGAACATAGCCTTTGAGGGTTACAGCACGGACAATGCTGATCAGGGCGCACACTGAATATGCCATAAAGACTGTCGTCCAGATGCGTTCGGTCCATAAGCCGCCTACGAACAATGCGGCGGTTGAGAGGAGAACAGCAAGGAAACCAACAACAGCGGCAATGACTAACGCTGACATATTCATTCCGGAAAGGCGGAAGAGGATATTCACTAAACTTTGGTGCGCCTCATCCGAGGAAGCGCTATGATGTGATGCCCACCGTCTGGCGGTAAACACCACCTCTAACGCATGGCAAAGGGAAACAGCAAGGATCGGGAGAACTATATACAGTACAGAAAGTGCGCTCATATTCGTTGTTTGTTACATTTCAGCAATATAGAGGCTCAACCTGATTTCTATGGCTGAGTCCATAGGCGTGATTCACTTCAAGCCGGTTTGTCATCGGAACAGCAGCGGGACGAACCGGCTGAGGTAGATGCGCCAGTTGCGCCAGATGTGGCCGCCGTCGGACTCTACGTAGGAATATTCATAACCAGCGTCATCGAGTTTCTTGCGGAAGTCGGAGTTGGCCTGATAGAGGAAGTCATCCTTTCCGATGCCGATCCAGAAAAGTGATGGTTTGTTGGCGAAAAGTCTCGCCAGCTTGCCGTCAAAGTCCTCATAGACAGGAGATTTCTTTTCCGGGAATATGGCGGCGGAGAACAGGCCTATGTACGAGAATGTGCCGGGATATTCCTTTGAGATGTGGAGGGAATGGAACCCGCCCATCGACAGTCCGGCTATCGCGCGTCCCTCCTTTTTGCGGATTGTACGATAGTGGGAGTCAACATATTCAATGATTTCAGGGAAGGAGGTTTCGTAGGTGCCGTCCATTGTCTTCGGAAGGTTGAACTGTGGCTGGACGAGGCCGTTGGAAGTCTCGCCCGGGGCGGCCTCCTGCGAGGCGTTGCCGTTCGGCATCACCACGATCATCGGTTTCGCCTTGCCTTGCGCGATGAGGTTGTCAAGGATTTGGGAGGCGCGGCCGAGCTCCATCCACGCCTGCTCGTCTCCTCCCATTCCGTGCAAAAGGTAAAGCACAGGGTATCTGATCCTGCCGCTTTCCTCATAGCCGGCCGGAGTATAGACCGTCATTCTTCGCCGCATGCCAAGGGAAGGGCTGTCGTACCAAACCTTTGACACCGTTCCGTGTGGCACGTCACTGACTTTGTAAAGGTCAGCCTGCCCTCCGCCGACAATGAATATGCTCGTGACCGTGGCCACGTCCCTTATCTGATAGACATTCGACGGGTCGTTCATACGCTGGCCGTTCACTATGAAAGAGTAGCTGTAAAGCTCCGGCTCAAGAGGGGCGCTGGTATATTCCCAGACACCGTTCTGATTCTGTGTCAGTTCAGCGATGCCCGGAACCTCGAACTCGCCGTTCGGAGTGCTGATTTTCTGTGGCGGCAGAAAGTCGCCGGTCACCTGGACTCTTATTACATTTGGGCCGGAGTACCTGAAAGTCACCGTGTTGTCTTCATTGATTTGAGGGGACACCACCTTCGCCCCGCTCCAAAGCGCCTGCTGCGCGGAAGCGTCCGGAGCCATGGCGGACGCGAGCATAACCATTGCCGCCAGACAAAACAATTTATGAATATGTTGTCTCATAATATGACCTAATGTTTAGAAGCTGTTTATATGGTAGGTTCGACACTTCGGCAAGCTCAGTGCACCGCAAGCTCACCAACCATATAACGTCAGAATATCAAGATAAAACACAGAGCGGCGAACGCGGCTCCGGTGATCGGGCCGAGGACAGGAACCCAGCTGTAGTTCCAGCCGCTGTCGCGCTTCGGACTCTTGAACGGAAGAACAGCGTGGGCGATGCGCGGGGCAAGATCCCTTGCAGGATTGATCGCGTAGCCTGTCGCACCTCCAAGGGACATACCAATCGCCATAATGAGCATTGTGACAGGGAACGAGCCGCTTGCGCCAAGGCCGACTTCCGAGGTGTTGCCACTAACGGAGAACATAAGGATGCAGAACACCAGTAGCCAGGTTCCGACGAACTCGCAGAAGAAGTTCCTCGCCGGATTGTAGATGGCCGGCATCGTGCAGAATGTGCCGAGTTTCGTGTCCGGATCGTCAGTGGCATCGTAATGATCCTTGTAGAATGCCCAGACAAGGGTCGCACCGCAAAAGCCACCTAACATCTGCGCGATGATGTAGCCTAAAACCGAAGCCCAAGGGAACGAGCCAGCCACGGCCAAACCAATTGTCACGGCCGGATTGAGATGCGCTCCTGAATATGGTCCAGCGATGAAAACTCCGCACATCACGGCAAAGCCCCACGCCAAGGTTATCACTACCCAACCGGCGCCCTTGCCTTTGGATTTCTCAAGGCTGGTGCAGGCGCAGACTCCGTCACCCATAAGGATCAGTACAAGTGTGCCGAGAAACTCGGCGAAATATGGATTCATAATATTCACTACTTATTGGTTAATGTTCGTCCGATAGCGTCGGCCCATCCGGCTTTGGCCGCCTTGACGGCATCCTCATCCATCGAAGGAGTGAAGACGCTGTCTGCCTCCCATTGCTTCTTCACGTCATCAAGGCTCTCCCAGAAGCCGACAGCCAGCCCGGCAAGGTAAGCCGCACCGAGAGCCGTCGTCTCGGTCACTTTAGGCCTTATGACTTTGGCGCCAAGGATGTCGGACTGGAACTGCATCATAAGGTTGTTGCGGGACGCGCCGCCATCCACTTTTAATTCCCCGAGATGGATTCCGGAATCCTTCTCCATAGCCGAGACAATGTCCATTGTCTGGAATGCGATGCCTTCAAGAGCCGCTCTGGCGATGTGTGCCGCCGTGGTTCCACGGGTTATTCCGAATATCCCGCCTTTAGCATACTGATCCCAGTACGGAGCACCAAGTCCCGTCAACGCAGGCACCATATAGACTCCACCATTGTCCGGTACAGAGGCCGCAAGAGCCTCAACCTCAGATGAACTCTTGATGATTCCAAGGCCGTCACGAAGCCATTGAACGACAGAGCCGGCAACGAATATAGACCCTTCAAGGGCATAGTCCACCTTGTCGCCGATCTTCCACGCGATGGTGGCGAGAAGGTTGTTCTTAGACATTATCGGCTTCTCACCTGTGTTCATCAGCAAGAAACAACCTGTGCCGTAAGTGTTCTTGACGGATCCCGGCTCGGTGCACATCTGACCGAACAGAGCGGCCTGCTGGTCACCGGCTATTCCCGCGACAGGAACGTTTCCGCCTAAAAGATCAGTCTCTCCATAAACTTCCGATGAGGATTTGACCTGCGGCATCATCGATGCGGGAATATTCAGAAGATCAAGAAGCTCTTCATCCCATTCCAGTGTGTTGATGTTGAACAGCATCGTACGGGAGGCGTTGCTCACGTCCGTGATGTGCTCGTGTCCGCCGGTCAGGTTCCACACCAGCCAACTGTCCACTGTGCCGAAGCGAAGCTTTCCCTGCTCGGCACGCTCACGGGCTCCCGGTACATTCTCAAGGATCCAGCGTATCTTCGTTCCGGAGAAATAAGCGTCGATGATGAGGCCGGTCTTGCGGCGGATCATATCCGTCACTCCCGCGGCCTTGAGCGAGTCGCAATATTCAGAAGTCCTTCTATCCTGCCACACGATGGCATTATAAACAGGTTTTCCTGTCTCGGCGTCCCACACGATAGTGGTCTCGCGCTGGTTGGTGATTCCGATGGCGGCGATGTCCGCTCCCCCAAGTCCAAGCGATGTGACCGCCTCAGTCATCATCGCATATTCGGTGGCCCAGATTTCCATCGGATTGTGCTCAACCATCCCCGGCTTCGGGAAATGCTGTGTGAATTCCTTCTGGCGAACAGCCATAGCCTCGCCTCTCTTATTGAAAACAATGGCTCTTGACGAGCTCGTGCCCTGATCCAAGGCGATGATGTATTCTTTCATATTCAAGAAATAATCTTCATTAACGTGTTAATAATCCTGGTCACGCCTGCCTGGAAAGCAAGCAGACAAACGATTCCATCATGGCAGTTTGTCCAAACAAATGTATAAAAATTTCCTTTCAACTCCAACCTTTCCTCTAAAGGTTAATGAATATGCTAATGAATATTCAAGTGCCGGAATATTCCGCCTCCATTGCCCTTCGCATCTATGAATATGCCATCATTCTTTGAACTCGCACTCCTGGGTAACACTTCACCCACAAAACGTTGCCGAAAAGAGCATGAAATACCTCTTAAGCAACAAAAACGCCATAAATCGTTACCGTTCAGAGACGTCTCTCACACGGCTATAATTGATAAAATCCTATTAATAAATAAGTTACAAAACGTTGCTCTCCTGCCATGACTAGCAATAATTTGTAACACATTGTTAGTCAATCGAGACTGTTTCTCAAAGATAAGTACCACCTCGTCGAGAACATTTTGCGATATATATGCCCCCGTCAGAGATAAAAAGCAATGCGACGGAAGCAATTTTGTGCAACTCTGCGCTTTCTGGGCCCCGAGCGTTGCCCGAGAAGGTTAAGAAGAGGTCCGTGGCAACATTTTAACGTGATTTCGTTGATAAAGAGAGACGAAAAAAGACCGCAGGAAATCTGCGGTCTAAAATATTGTCAGCCAAAATCGGCTTCACATAAACTTGGGATTAGGCCTCGGCCTCAACGGTTACCTTTACGGTAGCCTTGACGGTCTTGTAGCACTTGACGGTACCTTCGTACTCGCCTACGGTCTTGATCTCACCGAGGGTGATGTTCTTCTTGTCAACCTCTACACCAGCGGCCTTGAGAGCCTCTTCGATCTGAGCTGTAGTGACAGAACCGTAGATCTTGCCGGACTCGCTGACCTTTACGGCCACCTTGACCGGTGTGGCCTCGATCTTGGCTGCGAGAGCCTCGGCGTCAGCGATAAGCTTGGCCTCTTTGTGAGCCCTCTGGCGCTTTGTCTCCTCAAGCTGCTTAAGAGCGGACTGAGTGGCGGCGCAAGCGAATCCCTGAGGGATAAGGTAGTTGCGGCCGTAACCTGACTTTACCTCTACCACATCTCCGGCCTCGCCGAGATTGGCAACTTCTTTCTTCAAAATGATCTTCATAATCTCGCTCTCCTATTATTTAAGAAGGTCAGTTACATAAGGAAGCAGAGCAAGGGAACGAGCCCTCTTCACTGCCTGAGCGACTTTCCTCTGGAACTTCAGAGAAGTACCGGTGATACGGCGAGGGAGAATCTTACCCTGCTCGTTGAGGAACTTCTTAAGGAACTCAGCGTCCTTGTAATCAACATACTTGATGCCTGCCTTCTTGAAACGGCAGTACTTCTTCTTCCTAACCTCTACTGTAGGAGGATTGAGATAGCGGATTCCTGCGTTCTGTGCGTCATTCTGTGCCATAATTCATTCCTCCTTGATTATGCGTTTTCCTCTGTTTTCTCTTCAGCGGCTACCGGAGCCTCAGCCGGAGCCTCCTCTGCCTTAGGAGCGGCAGGCTTGTTCCTGTTCTCCCTTCTCTTCGCGGCGTAAGCCTCGGCGTGCTTGTCAAGAGCCACGGTAAGGAACCTGATGATCCTCTCATCACGGAAATACTGGGTCTCAAGGGTGGCGATGAAGCTTGGCTCAGCCTTGAACTGGATAAGATAATAGAATCCTGAGGTCTTGTGCTGGATTGGATATGCCAGCTGACGAAGTCCCCAGTCCTCCTCGTACACTACCTCGCCACCATTGTCGGCGATCAGTTTTGTGTACTTGGCAACCGCTTCCTTCATCTGTTGTTCAGACAAAACGGGAGTTGCGATGAAAACGGTCTCGTACTGTTTTAACATTTGACTTAATTGTTTAATAATAAATAAATTGCAGTCCTTTCGGGGACGTATGCCAACCCAAAAGGACTGCAAATATAGTCAATTATCTCAACTTTCGCAAATTAGCGGTCAAGACAAATTACTTTTCAGGAATATTCTCAAGCACGGCGACGAGGAACTTCCAGGTCTCGGCGACGGAAGCGATGTTCACGCGCTCGTCCGGAGAGTGAGGATAGAGGATGGTAGGTCCTATGGAAACCATCTCCCAGTTCGGATACTTGGCTCCCATAATGGCGCACTCAAGTCCTCCGTGGGTGGCCGTGATCTTGAGTTCCTTTCCGAAGAGGCTCTTGAAGGTGTCCTCCAGAACCTTGATCATCGGAGTGCCGAGTTTCGGAGCCCAACCGCTGTAAGCGCCTGATGTCGAATATTTCGCGCCGGCGAGCTCAAATACGTAACGGATCGAGTCGGCGAGATACATCTTGGCCGCGTCGATCGAGCTGCGGGTCAAGGAGTGAACCGTGAGATGTCCCTTCTGGGTGCGGACGATAGCCATATTGGTAGAGGTCTCGGTCAGGCCAGGAAGAGTGTCGCTCATCCTCTGGACTCCGTGAGGGCAGGCAAGGATGGCCTTGACAGCCTTGCCGATCACCTTAGGGCTGATGTAACGGGCAGCCGGAGCGCTCTGCTTCTCATAGATGAGAATCATATCCGGGTCTGAGTACTGGTACTCGAACTTGGACTCCTCGAACTTCTTCTCAACGAGAGCCTTGACCTTGCGCGAGTCCGCTGACGGGACGAGGATCTCGGCCTCGGCCTCGAACGGGATGGCGTTGCGGAGGGATCCACCGGTGATGGACGCGACCTTTACGTCATATTCAGAGATTACGGCTTCGAGAAGACGGCAGATGATCTTGTTGGCGTTGCCCCTGAAGAGGGAAATGTCCATTCCGGAGTGTCCGCCCTTGAGTCCCTTGACGGTGATCTTGTAGCCGACGAATCCTTCAGGAGTCTTATATGTTCTGTAAGCGAAGTCAGCCGCGCCGTCAACTCCACCGGCGCAACCGGTGCAAAGCTCGCCTTCCTCCTCAGAGTCAAGGTTCAGAAGAATGTCTCCCTTTAATATTCCGGCCTTGAGCGAGTTGGCTCCGGTCATGCCGGTCTCCTCATCGTAGGTGATGAGAGCCTCAAGCGGGCCGTGCCTCAAAGTCTTGTCCTGAAGAACGGAAAGAGCGAGAGCGACTCCGATTCCGTTGTCGGCTCCGAGGGTAGTTCCCTTCGCGGTCACCCACTCCCCGTCTATCTCGGTCTCGATAGGATCAGTGAGGAAGTCGTGCTTCGTGTCAGCGGTCTTCTGCGGAACCATGTCCATGTGGGCCTGCATTATCACTCCCTTGCGGTTCTCGTAGCCTGGAGTGGCCGGAACTGTGAATATGATGTTGCCGGTGTCGTCCTTCCTCACGTCAACACCGTGTTCTTTTCCCCAGCCCAGGAGATAGTCCTGAACCTTGCCTTCGTGCTTTGAAGGACGAGGAACCCTTGTCAGGCCGTAGAAGTTCTCCCAAACGGCCTTTGGCTGCAAATCTTTAATTGTCATAGCGTTATTCTATTAATATGTGAATATGTATTCTTTAATGTTTGCTGAATATTTTTTCCGGATTACTTTGAAAGCGGGAAATATCCCTCGGTTCCGAGCTGGTAGATGGCCATCCTGTCCTGAAGGAACGAGGTCACGCCATCGGAAAGACGGACTGTGCAGATGGCCGGAATCCTGTAGATGGCCACATTCGACTTTGCTTGGGCACCCTTGCCGGAAGCCTCTCCGATCGGCTGAGGGACAATCTCCAAAAGGTAAGGTTTTCCGGACATATTGTCTGCCGAGACGATTCCGTCTGTATCTGAGATTCTGAACGCCACGTAGGTCTGAGACTTTCTGTTCTTTACAGGAACGACATCGCATTTGAGTTTCTGGGTCTGGAAATCGCTGTAGCCGATGAACATGGACATATATTCCTTCTCCAGAGCGGAGATTTCCTTGAGGGCCGCTCCCATAGCCTCACCACTGTAAGTGGCGTCGGTGTCGCCTGTGACGATCTGAACCCTTTTCTGACGAAGATTGAATATCATGTCGGCTGCCTCCTTGGCCCTCTGCTCAAGGGACTTCTGGACAACCATATTCTGCTGCACGGCGATGCGGTTGTAGGAAGCGTCCTCCTTGACTCCACGGTAAAGCGTGGCGGCCTCGGATGTAAGGTTGGAGCTTACACCCTTTCCGTTGAAATCAGCCCCGGCCTGCGTGGTGAACCTCCACTCGGCGTTCTCGCCGAAACTTCCGTCATTGACCGCGATAAGTCCCTGGGAGGTAAGCGAAAGGAAAGACTGCGTGGCCTTGTCCGGATTGACATAGTAGCGGAAATTCTGGTCGGCCTCGATGTACGGGGTCATACGGACCGTGCTGAGCGTGCAGGTGGTCTGGTCTGCCTGACGGGCGTCAACGCCAAGATATTTCTGGGCGTACTTGGCGTAAGGGCCTGCATAGAAATATTCACGGACGGCCTCCACCTCGATTGTAATGGTGGTCTGAGGAAGGGCGTAGGAAACGGTTCCTACGGGATCCTGGGCCGAGATTCTTCCGGCTGGCAGCAAAGCGGCGGCCAGACAGAGAAGCGATACTGTGCGGTAATTCTTCATATTCATAAAATTTTTGTCATTTCCATCTTTTGTGCGTCCAGAGGTAGTTCTCCGGGTGTTTTTCCAGATCGACCTGAAGCAGGCTGTAATATTCCTGCATTATCGAGTGAGGGGTCATCGTCGAGGCGTCGCGGCATATTTCCTTGAAGGTCCATTCGTAGTGGCCTCGGGAGACCGGAATCAGGCTCATATAGAAGACGCTGTAGTGCAGTTTGTGGGCGATCGACGCGCCACCGAGCATCGTCCGGGTCGGCTGGTGCATAAAGTCCACAACGTCATTCACCGTAGAGTTCCGGTAAGGGCACTGGTCGGTCGGGATTATGTAGATTTTCTTGTCCTCCTTGTGAGACAAGGCGAAACGCAGGAGGTTCACGGAACTGACGTAACCGGTGTAGCCGTAACGCAGAACCGGAGCGCAGCGGTTGACCCGCATTATCTCGTCCCACATCTTGCTGCTCAAAGGCTTATAAACGGCGATGATGTCATTTGCCTCCATCTTTGACCGCTCAGAGTCCGGCCTGTAGTCGTAAGTCAGGCAGCCACCGGTTAGTTCCCAGTTGCCGAAATGGCTGTTGAGCACGACAACTCCGGGACTTTCCGCAAGCGCGGCCTCAACGGCATCGATGTTAGTATATTCCACCAAACGTTTCCTGTGCAGCCTTTCAGGATTGCGGCATCCGCCGAACCAGATGGTCTCGGCTATCACCTCGCCGAAATGCTTGTAGAAGGCATTGGAGATTTGCTTCAGTTCCTTGTATTTCTTGTCAGGGAAAGCGCGGGAGAGGTTGATCATCACGACATCACGCCGATAGTGCATCACATCACGCAGCAGCCAGGCAAAGAAGCCCGCCCACGCGTAATGGAATCCCAGCGGAAGCGCCGAGATCACCCTCAGAAGTCCTTGCATCAGTTTCGTCAAAATCTTCATCTTTCTACAATCTGTCGCACATCAGGCAAATATAATGAAAGAGGAGGTCAATATGAAATTTAATTGAGGTCAGGACCCCATCATATTTCCAGCCATTCCACCTCGCCGCCCCAGATTGACAGGAAACGCAAGAAGTCCGCGCCTGAGATCACGACGCTGGCCGTGTTCTCGCAAGGGTGGAAACTTATCTTGTCGGCGGTACGCAACGTGCTGTCAATGTAATATTTGACACGGTGACCGTTCGGGAAGAGTTCCTTGGGATCCGCATCCTTCGGATCGATGTCATTGATAAGTCCGAAGGCCGACACCGACCCAGGATGCAGATCAAGGCATCGAACCATCCTTTCCTCCGACGCGAAAGACAGTTTTCCCTGCTTCAACGTATGCTCCAGGCTATGGATGTCGAGCGTCTTATGGCATTCCATACTCACAAGGTAGTGCCTGTTCCCCTTATGGTTCCGCAGAAAAAGGTTCTTGCAATGCGTCGCGTCAGGAATATTCCCCCAATACGCCAGACACTCCTCCACCGAGCACAATGCCGGATGCTCGTACAACTTATATTCAATATCATTGGCCTTAAGGAAGTTCAGAACTTTGCTCCTCAGCCGGCCACGTTCCAATTCATCGATTTCCATCTGCGTTTCTGTTTTGGGTGTAAATTTAGGCAATTTTTCGGTTATGGGAACGAGAACTCAGAAACGGCGTACCTGGATTCCTCGTATTTCCGAATCTTTCGCCTGACTGACACCTTGGGGATATGACTGTCAGATAAATGATAATTTACGTGCAAGCTGAGCACAGATTAGGGACAAGGCCTATCGGCATGAGTCCGGAAGAATAGACAAAATAACCGCCATTTCTTGCCGTTATCGGCAAGAAATCCTATATTTGTATCGGCATATGCTATTTTCCGTGCCGTAGATTATGGATTACGTCTCTACTAAAGAATATGCAGCGGCACACGGTGTCGCCGAACGCACAGTGAGGAACTACTGTGTTCAAGGTAAAATTGCCGGAGCACAGCTTGTCGGCAAAACGTGGAGTGTGCCAGCCGAGGCTCCACTCCCTCAGCGCAAGAATGCAAAAAACAGGATATCTCCCCTTTTGAAGACATTGTGCGAGCAAAAAGACTCCGGAATCAAAGGCGGAATATATCACCGCACTCAAATTGACCTGACATATAATTCAAACCATATCGAAGGTAGCCGGTTAACAAAAGAGCAGACTCGATACATATTCGAGACTAACACGATTGGAATCACGGAAAATGCTGTGAAAGTGGATGATATCATTGAAACCACCAATCATTTCCGCTGCATCGACTTTATAATTGACCACGCGAAAGAGCCATTGACAGAAAGTATGATAAAACAACTTCACCGGTTGCTGAAAAGCGGGACTTCGGACGCATCGAAATCCTGGTTTACGGTCGGTGAATACAAACGGATACCTAACGAGGTAGGAGGAATGGAGACGACCTCACCACAGAATGTAGGGCATGAACTGCGTGCATTGTTAAAAGAATACAGAGGGAAAAAGGTAATTCTGTTTGATGATATACTTGGCTTTCATCAGCGTTTTGAAGCAATACACCCCTTTCAGGATGGTAATGGCAGAGTCGGACGCCTGATAATGTTCAAGGAATGTCTTAATCACGACATTGTTCCGTTCATTATTACAGACGAACTGAAAATGTTCTATTATCGTGGATTGCACGAATGGAAAACAAATCCCGGGTACCTTACAGATACCTGTCTGACAGCACAAGACTATTACAAGAAACTCCTTGACTATTTCAGAATCAAATATTGAAGCTGATTTTATGACCGAGAGTCGGACTACGACATAAATTTGGTGAGTTGAGGAGTTTTGCGTATATTAGTAACTTGTTATGCGAGCAGGAAGAGAGAGATGGATTTTGGACGCACGTATGACAGCCAAACGGAGAGCCAAGCGGGGCATAGAATGAAATATTAATAACACAAATAATTTAAAAGTAAACAACATTGTATGAAAGGACATCCTAAAGGACTGATTTCAGCGGCGCTGAGCAACATGGGCGAGCGCTTCGGGTACTACATTATGAATGCGGTTCTCACACTCTTCCTTTGTTCGAAGTTCGGGCTGAGTGACGAGACTGGAGGACTCATCTACTCATTCTTCTATGCTGGAATATACATTCTCAGCCTTGTGGGAGGTATCATCGCCGACCGCACGCAGAACTACAAGGGAACCATCCAGAAAGGTCTCATCATTATGGCGTTGGGCTATGTGGTTCTCTCCGTTCCGATCCTCGCGACACCTGAGAACAAGGCGTGGCTGCTGCCGCTGACCTGCTTCGCTCTCTTCCTGATCGCGTTCGGCAACGGTCTGTTCAAGGGCAACCTCCAGGCCATCGTCGGACAGATGTACGACAATTTCGAGGCCGAGGCCGCCAAGCAGGGTCCCGAGGCTCTCAAGGAGGCACAGGGAAAGCGTGACTCAGGTTTCCAGATTTTCTACGTGTTCATCAACATCGGAGGTCTCGTGGCTCCGTTCGTGGCTCCGCTTCTGAGAAGCTGGTGGCTGAAAGTCAACGGATTCATCTACAATTCCCAGCTCCCGAGACTCTGCCACGAGTTCATCAACAACGGGACAACTTCACAGAACTTCCTCGACGAGGCAGCCAAGGCCGGTGCCGATCCTGCTGTCCTTGCACAGGGCGGTGAGGCCATCGGACAGTTCTGCACAAACTATCTGGACGTGTTCAACGCCGGAATCCACTACTCCTTCATCGCCTCCGTCGTGGCCATGATGATCTCTCTTGTGATATTCCTTGCCAACAAGAAGAAATTCCCTACTCCTACCAAGAAGGCAGCCTCCGCCAATGCCGGCTACACCGCTGAGGAGAAGGCCACCATGGCAAAGGAGATCAAGCAGAGAATGTACGCCCTGTTCGCGGTTCTCGGTGTTGTGATCTTCTTCTGGCTCGCGTTCCACCAGAACGGACAGTCCCTCTCGCTCTTCGCGCGTGACTTCGTCAACACCGACAAGATCGCCCCGGAGATCTGGCAGGCCGTCAATCCGTTCTTCGTGATCGTGCTGACCCCTATCATCATGTGGATCTTCGGCGCCCTCGGCAAGAGAGGCAAGCAGATCTCCACTCCTCGCAAGATCGCCTACGGTATGGGTATCGCCGCCACGGCCTACCTGTTCCTGGCCATATTCTCAGGCGTGATGGGTTACCCTTCAGCCACCGATTTCAGAGGTATGGAAGTCGCCCAGCAGGCCACGATGAAGGCCGGCCCTTGGGTTCTGATCGCGACCTACTTCTTCCTCACGGTAGCGGAACTCTTCATCTCTCCTCTGGGTCTCTCGTTCGTTTCGAAGGTCGCCCCGAAGCACCTTCTCGGACTTTGCCAGGGACTCTGGCTCGGCGCCACCGCGGTGGGCAACCTCTTCTTGTGGATCGGTCCGCTGATGTACAACAAGATGCCTCTGTGGGCCTGCTGGAGCGCGTTCCTCTGCATGTGCCTTCTGGCAATGGGCGTGATGCTCGGCATGGTCAAGTGGCTTGAGAAAGTAACAAAGTAACATAGCATGTTCAAAAACCAACCGAAAGGTTTATTCGCGCTCGCCCTCGCCAACACGGGCGAGCGCTTCGGCTACTACACGATGCTGGCCATCTTCATGCTGTTCCTCCAGGCCAAGTTCGGATGGGAGCAGTCAACGGCCAGCCAGGTTTACTCGATCTTCCTCGCGGCAGTGTACTTCATGCCGGTCGTGGGAGGATGGCTCGCTGACAAGATAGGATTCGGCAAATGCGTCGTCACGGGAATCTGCGTGATGTTCATCGGTTATCTGGTACTGGCAGTCCCTACAGCGGCCAACGGGTTTGGAGTCACCGTGATGCTCGCGGCCCTGCTGCTCATCGCTGTCGGAACGGGTCTATTCAAGGGGAACCTTCAGGTTCTGGTCGGCAACCTTTACGATGATCCACGGTACGCATCCAAACGGGACAGCGCGTTCAGCCTGTTCTATATGGCCATCAACATCGGTTCGATGTTCGCTCCTGCCGCCGCCACCGCCATCACAAACAAGTTCCTGGCAAAGGCGGGGCTCATATACAAGGCTGCGATTCCGGCGTTGGCCCACCAGCAGATGGCCGGCACGATCACTCCGGAGGGAGCCGAGCAACTGAACGGGCTTATGGCGATGATGCCGGACGCAAACGCGGCCGGAATGGGGCTCGACCAGTTCTGTCCGTACTACATCGACAAGCTTTCTGCTTCTTACAATATGGGATTCGCGGTGGCGTGCATCTCACTCGTGGTCTCGATAGCGATCTATTTCGCGACAAAGAGCTGGTTCAAGCACGCTGACGTCAACGCCAAACAGGCCAAGACCTCCGGAGGCAATTACGTGGAGCTCACTCCGAAACAGACCAAGGAGCGTATCGTGGCCCTGTGCCTCGTGTTTGCTGTGGTTATCTTCTTCTGGATGGCGTTCCACCAGAACGGCCAGTCGCTGACCTGGTTCGCACGCGACTACACGCAAAGCACTGCCGAGGGCTGGAGCAGAATCGGGTTCAACATCTGGGCGCTGGCTCTCATCGCGACCTCAGTCTATACTCTTTTCGGAATATTCCAGTCTGAGAAGGCTTCCGGCAAGGTAGGCTGCGGAGTCGTGACTGCCGTCCTTTGGTGCGGAGCGTATGCGATATTCAGAGGCCTTCCTAACCCTCTGGAGATCCAGCCACAGCTCTTCCAGCAGTTCAATCCATTCTTCGTGGTGGCCCTCACACCGGTGTCTATGGCCATATTCAGTGCCCTCGCCGCGAAAAAGACCGCCAAGCATCCTGAGGGAATGGAGCCTTCCGCGCCGAAGAAGATCGGAATAGGAATGCTTGTGGCGGCCTGCGGCTATCTGGTGATGATCTTCGCCTCCATTGGCCAGCCTTCACCGGCTTCGCTCAACGGCACGGTAGCTCCGGATCCAGTGGTGCCGATGTACCTGATCGGAACCTACCTTATCCTGACTTTCGCCGAGCTTCTGCTCAGCCCGATGGGCATCTCCTTCGTGTCGAAGGTGGCGCCTCCTAAGTACAAAGGTCTTATGATGGGTCTGTGGTTCGCGGCGACCGCTGTCGGCAACTACCTCAGTTCCATCCCTGGACTGCTTTGGAAAAAGGTTTCCCTCACGGCCAACTGGAGCATTCTGATGGGACTTTGCATCGCCGCCGGTGTGGTGATGTTCGCGCTGCTTAAGAAACTGGAGGCGGCGACGAAGGATTAAAACAAAATACTTCAGGCTCGGCAAAAATGACTTCTAAATGACAGAAGAGACAAGACAAACTTTGATTCTGTGGGCTGAGACCTACAACGACCCTCAGTACTTCCAGGAAGATCCGATAGCTTTCCCGACCTTGTTCGCGCAGCGTTTCAAGGCCGGGAAACGCTCATTGGCCGACGTGGAAATCGCGGCGGTCTTCGCGGCGCATTTCGCCTGGGGCCGCAGGGCGATGATCATCAGGGACTGCGGCAGACTTTTCGAGGAAATGGACTGGAAGCCTTATGAATATGTGATGCGCGGCAAGTGGCGGGACGACGGCACCAGCATCCACCGCACGATCAAATGGAGCGAGGTGGCTGGAATATGCTCCCGTCTGAAAAGCGCCTATGAGGCAAGCCCATCCCTCGAATCTCTGTCCCAGGACGAGTTCAGGACGAATATCTTCGGCCAGAAATCCGACCTCAAGGCTCCGAACAAGAAGATCAATATGATGAGGCGGTGGATGGTCAGGAACGATGGCAAGGTGGATTTGGGAATATGGAAGGACACGGATCCAGCCTATCTTCTCATCCCGTTGGACGTACACGTCTATGACGAGGCGATCGCACTCGGACTCACGTACAGAAAGCAAAAAGACCTTGTGACCGTGAGGGAGATCACCGACTGCTTCGCGGACATATTCCCCGGCGATCCTTGCAAAGGGGACTTCTCCCTCTTCGGCTACGGTGTGACACATCCAAAGCCGACCAAAACAAAATAACGAATATATTCGTATAATAATAAATGTGGCCGACAGTTTGCAATATTCGCAAATGATTGTCCGCCTTTGGGAATTGATATATGCCAAGACTTTTCATCATAGCCGGTTGCAACGGTTCCGGGAAGACCACGGCGTCCTACGCGCTTCTGCCGGGGATGCTGGAATGCAGCGAGTTCGTGAACTCCGATGAGTTCGCGAAAAGCCTTTCGCCGTTCCATCCGGAAAGCGCCTACGTCGCCGCCAGCCGCTATATGCTGATGAAGATGAGGTTCCTGCTCCAGAGGAAGGCCGATTTCTGCATCGAGACCACGCTCGCCACACGTTTTCTTCTCAAGGTGATAAAGGACGCGAAGGAAGCCGGGTACTATGTCACGATTCTGTACTTTTGGCTGAACTCTCCGGATCTTGCAGTCGCAAGAGTGGCCGCAAGGGTGGCCACCGGAGGGCATAACATCAAGGAAGAGACCATCCGGAGGCGCTACAATGTCGGACTCCACTATCTTTTCCGGGACTTTATGCCGATCTGCGACAGATGGCTTCTCCTTGACAACTCGAATGTGCCGTTCTCAATTGTGGCCGAGGCGTCGGAGGACGGAAAGATAATCCGGGAGCCGGAGAAGTTCAGCAAGATCCAGGCGATCAACGAAGAATATGAAAAACATCTGGAAGAAGAAAAAAGGAAACTAAAGAATGTACAAGGATAAGAATTTCTATCTCAACCTGTTCCAGGTCAGCGAAGCACAATTGGAAAGGCTTGCGGCCGATGGTCTGAAAGGAGGCGGAAGCTACTGCGACCTGTTCTTCGAGAACACGTCCTACAACGATCTGCTGCTGCGGGACGGAATCGTCTCCTCAGGCGGATTCCACATCGACTACGGTGTCGGAATCAGGGTTCTGAAAGGAGACAAGACCGGCTATGCCTACTCCGAAAGCACGGATTCCCGCTCGATGGCCGAGGCGGCCCTGACGGCCTCCAAGATAGCGGAAGGCGGCACCGGAACAGCGTCTGCGATTTGCTGCAGAACCGTCACAGCGCCTAAGGACAGATATTCTTATGAATATGATTGGAGATCATCCGACGCGACGCAGCTTGTCCCGTGGCTGGAAAAATTGAAGGAGAAGATTGCCGCGAAAGACTCCAGAATAGTGAAGATCATCGTCTCGTTCTCCGGACAAGTAAGCGATATCCTGATGTTCAACTCCTTGGGAGAATTGACATTCGAGACAAGGCCGATGGGAATCCTGTCAGCCTCAGTCGTGTTCAGCCAGGACGGCAAGATCGAGAGCAAGAACACCTCCAGGGCGTACCGAGCGGGCACAGAGATGCTTACGGAATCGCTTCTGGACGAGATCGCGGACAGCATTGAGGCGGGGATAGACGACCGTTTCGTGGCCAAACGCCCGAAAGGCGGGCAGATGCCTGTCGTGATGGGTGCCGGAGCTTCGGGGATATTGCTGCACGAGGCTATGGGACACGCTTTCGAGGCGGATTTCAACAGGAAAGGCCAGTCAGTCTTCTCAGAGAAAATGGGACAGAAAATCTGCGACGAAAGCATCTCGATCGTGGATGACGGCACGATTCCGTTCAATAGAGGTTCCATCAATTTCGACGACGAGGGCGTTCCGGGACAAAAGACATATATGGTAAAGGACGGGATTCTGACCTCATACCTGCACGACAGGATCAGCGCCGGATTCTACGGGGTCTCCCCTACCGGCAACGGACGGCGGGAATCATTCCGTTACGCTCCGATCCCGAGAATGAGGGCGACATATATGGAAAGCGGCAAGGCCGACAAGGAAAGCATCATCGCATCCGTGAAGAAAGGAATATATGTGGATCAGTTCAGCAACGGTGAGGTGCAGATCGGCGAGGGGGACTTCACTTTCTATGTCAAGAGCGGATTTCTGATCGAAAATGGACGGTTGACCCAGCCGGTAAAGGACATAAACATCATCGGCAACGGACCGCAGGCCTTGGCGGACATCGTGGCCGTGGGGAATGACCTGAAGATTGACGAGGGGGCCTGGACGTGCGGAAAGGGACAGAGTTGCCCGGTCTCCTGCGGAATCCCTACCGTGCTGATCAACAAGCTTACAGTTGGAGGAGAATAAGATGGAAGAGATAAACGGAATGTTGACTGCGGAGGAGATTCTCGTCGCGGAGAAATGTCTGGAGAAGTCTCTGGCACTTGGAGCGGACAAGGTGCGCATCACGCTGAACAAGAGCCTGATGGAGCTGTTCGGAACCCTTAACGGAGAACTTGACAAGGTCTCGCACTGTCTGGACAGATCGATCAGCGTCTGCCTTTTCGTGGACGGAAAATTTGGCAGTTTCTCCACCAACCGGCTGGTGGAAAGCGAATTGGATGATTTCCTGAAAAAGGCGATCGCAACGGTCAGGATGCTTGCGGAAGACCCTTGCAGAGACTTGCCGGATCCGTCCAGAACGGCGAAAAACGCCGTGACCGGCAAGGAACTCGGACTTTATGACGAGACTTATCCGGCCATGACATCGGACGAAAGACTTAGGATGGCGATCGACGCGAGCATATTCAAAATACACTGTGGCGAAGGACTCATCTCGGAGGAGGGGGAATATTCAGATTCCATCTTCGACTCGCTTGTGCTTGATTCCAACGGACTTAAATGCCGCCACACCGAGACTTCCTTTGAATATGGGGTCGAGGTGACCGTGCAGGATGCGGACGGGAACAGGTTCAGCAGTTACTGGTGGGACGCCACACCGATGCTCAAGGATCTGAATATCAAGGACTGCGGTGAGATAGCGTTCAAGCGGGCGATGTCACAGATAGGCCCGGTCAAGATCGAGAGCGGGAAATATTCGATGGTCATTGAAAGCGAGGTAGCATCGAGGCTTGTGACGCCTGTGCTGAACGCTCTGGGAGGATATTCATTGCAGCAGAAGAATTCGTTTATGCTGGATTCGCTGGGGAAGAAGATGTTTCCGGAGTGGCTGAATATATGGGACAGGCCGGTGAGCGTCGGGGAGACGGGGTCGAGGCTGTTTGATTCTGAAGGGGTTGCGACCGCGGAGATGCCGATTGTTGAGAACGGGGTTGTGAAAGAATATTTCGTCAATACTTATATGTCGAGGAAGATGGGGGTCGAGGCTACGGTTGAGGACGCTACGAGACCGGTGGTTTTGCCTTGTTTCGCGCCATCGGTCGCTGAGCCTGTCGAAGCGACCTGCGGCAAGGAGGAACTGATGCGTATAGTCGGCGAAGGCATCCTTGTCACCGGCTTCAACGGCGGCAACAGCAACTCAGCCACCGGCGACTTCTCCTTCGGAGTCGAAGGCTTCCTTTTCAAGGACGGAAAGATCGTCCATCCGGTAAGGGAGATGCTCATAACCGGCAATCTCCTCACCCTTTGGAACAATCTTTTGGCCGCCGGAAACGATGCGAGGTTCTGTAAGTCAAAACTTATTCCTACCTTAGCGTTCGGAAATGTTGATTTCAGCGCGTGACGCGGAATCGTCAGCAGTTCATAACAAACAGAAAATAAATTCATTAACAATAAGACATCATTATGAAAGTACAGAAAAACAATGTGGTCGAGCTGACCTACGAACTGATTGTGGACGGAAAACTCGCCGACAAGGCGACGCAGGAGCGTCCGCTTGGCTACATTCACGGGACACATATGCTTCTTCCTAAATTCGAGAGCGAGGTCGAGGGCAAGGAGCCGGGCGACGAGTTCGCGTTCACCCTCACTCCGGAGGAAGGCTACGGCACATTCGACGCCAGCCGTCTCTTCGAGCTGCCTAAGGCCGCTTTTGAGATCGACGGGAAAGTTCGCGAGGACCTTCTCGTCGTAGGCCAGATCATCCCTATGCTCAGCAACACTGGCCAGGTCGTACAGGGAACCGTTCACGAGGTCAAGCCAGACACCGTTGTGATGGACTTCAACCACCCGATGGCCGGCAAAACCCTCAACTTCACCGGCAAGGTGGTCAGCGTCAGGGAAGCTACGGAGAAAGAGCTCAAGGAAGGCCTCCACGGCGAGTTCCTCCCACAGGAAGAGCACGAGTGCCACTGCCACAAGGGCGAGGGCGGCTGCCACGGCGAAGGTCACAAGGATGGCGAGTGCTGCCACGGAGAAGGCCACAAGGATGGCGAATGCTGCCACGGAGAAGGCAAGAAGGACGGCGAATGCTGCCACGGCAACGGCGACTGCCACAAAGAGTAATTTAGGAATATGCGCACGGCGGTTGTCATACTGAACTGGAACACAAAGGAATATCTTGAGCGTTTCCTGCCCGGCCTGCTGGCCTCGGCCACGGACGGGGCGGAGATCATTGTCGCTGACAGCGCCTCCACGGACGGTTCGATGGAGATGCTGCCCGAGAAGTTCCCGACAGTGCGGCAGATCCGCCTGGACAAGAACTACGGCTTCACCGGTGGCTACAACAGGGCCTTCAAGGCTGTATGCGAGCTGCCGGACGCCGGAGATCTTGAATATTTCGTGCTCATAAACTCTGACATCGAGGTTCCCCAAGATTGGTTGAAACCGCTCACCGACTGGATGGACAGCCACCCGGACTGCGCCGCCTGCGCCCCGAAACTCCATTCGTGGTACGAAAAAGACTCCTTTGAATATGCAGGAGCGGCCGGCGGAATGCTGGATCGTTTCGGCTATCCGTTCTGCCGCGGAAGGGTTCTCAAGAGAGTTGAGAAGGACAACGGCCAGTACGATTCTCCGGCCAAGGTCTTCTGGGCCACAGGAGCGTGCCTGATGGTCCGCAAGACGGAATATTCAAAGATGGTAGGGCTGGACGACAGGTTTTTCGCCCATATGGAGGAGATTGATCTCTGCTGGCGACTTCAACTGGAGGGAAAAAGCATATTCGTTGTGCCTCAGTCGGTTGTGTGGCATCTTGGCGGCGGCACACTGCCGAACGACTCCCCGTGGAAACTGAAGCTGAACTACCGGAACAATCTGCTGATGCTCCAGAACAACCTCGCGAAGACATATTCATTGCAGGAAGTGAGGGAGCTGACGCCGGAAAAGGCTGCCGTCAAGGCTTGCAGACGCGCCCGAGGCACCATATTCCTAAGAATGTGCTTGGACGGCTGCTCTGCGCTTGTCTATCTGCTGACAGGCAAGAAAGACTGCTTCAAGGCGGTTTGGGAGGCGCACAAGGAGTTCCGGCGACTGGAGGTCAGGCCAGATGTCAAGGCGATTCAGGAATATGCCGACACACACCGCAGGATTGATGTTCCGGCGCTTTTCCCGGAGTGGATCGTGCCGCTTGCTATGCTCAAGGGGAACGGAATTTTTGAATATTTAAGAAAGTTGATATGAAAATCGTCATTCAGGGAGCCGGCGAGGTAGGTTCGCATCTGGCGAAGATGCTTAGTCTTGAGGCCAATGACATAACCGTCATTGACGATGATCCGCAGAGGCTTGCCAACATCAGCTCGATAGCCGACGTGATCGCCATCGAAGGAGCGCCATCCTCGCTGAGGGTGATGCGCGAGGCCGACGTGCAGAACGCCGACCTGTTCATCTCCGTCGTGCCTTTCGTGCCGCAGGATGTGAATCTTGTGAGCGCACTTCTGGCCAAAAATCTCGGAGCGAAGAAAGTTACAGCCCGAATTGACGACAACGACTTTCTCTCGGCCGAGAACAAGCTGCTGTTCAAGCAGATGGGCATCGAGTTGATGTTCTATCCCGAGAGGCTCGCCGCCGATGAGATCTTCGATCTGCTCAAGCATTCCTCCTCGACCGAGTCGATGGATTTCGCCCGTGGAAAGCTTCAGGTCGAGGTGTTCAAGCTGGAGGAGGACTCCCCTCTTCTGGACATGAAGCTCGCTGAGTTCGCCGCCATAGCGACAAGTGACGAGTTGCAGTTCCGTGTGATCGCTATCTCACGCGGTGGCAAGACCATTATGCCGAAGTACGACACCAAGTTTATGTTCAATGACTTGGTCTTCATCATAGCCACCCGCGAAGGTATGGCATTCCTGATGAAGTTCCTCGGCAAGAGCAACATAGAGATCGACAAGGTGATGATCCTCGGCGGATCGGACATCGCCGAGCTGGTCGCCGCAAGGCTCAGCCAGAAAATCAGTTCCGTGAAGATTCTGGAGCGGGACAAGGAGCGTGGAATGATTCTGTCGGAAAGGCTGCCGGACAATGTGATCATCGTCATCGGTGACGGCAGGAACTCCGACCTGCTTCTGGAGGAAGGGATCAAGGACTACGACGCATTTCTGGCCCTGACCGGCAACGACGAGGCCAATGTGCTGGCCTGCGTGGTGGCGAAGAAATTCGGCGTTGACAGGACCATCGCCGAGGTCGAGAACATCGAGTACATCCACCTTGCCGAGGAGATGGGCGTGGATTCGGTCATCAACAAGAAACTGATCACCGCCGGCCGCCTGTTCAAGTTCACCCTAAGCGGCAAGGCCCGCCTGGTCAAGTATATGAGCGGCACGGACGCGGAGGTTCTTGAATATACCGTCGCCCCGAACAGTGCCATCACGAAAGGCACCCTGAAAGACATCTCGTTCCCGAAAGACGCCGTGATCGGCGGCCTCATCCGAGGCAGCGAATCCTACATCGCGATCGGATCCACCCGCATAGAGCCCTACGACCGAGTCGTCGTCTTCGCCCTCCCGCACACCGTCAAGGACATCGACAGGCTGTTCAGGTAGATTAACTCTCAGAAAACAATTGAGTTTTTCTGTTGCCTTCCAACCATCTATTTGATACTGATGAAGGTGAGGAGAATCACAGGGAGGTAGTCTTTCAGGCTGGACTGGAGGGCTTTGCGGACGAAACGGATGTTGTTGTCAACCTTGTCTTCGGAGATATTCAACAACTCGGCGACCTCCTTGTATTTCCTGTTTTCCGCAATGGGACACCCATTTTAGCAGTTGGCCGAGATGATGTCAAGCAACTCGGTGACTTCTGGCTCCTCTTTGGTGTGCAGGAGCACTGACTTTCGCTTGTTGTCGTATGGATTGATGTAATCGATCTGATATATTTTCTCCGCGAGGAAGCGGGCACTGTCCAAGGTGATCCTAGTACCGGCAGTTTTCAGGATGCGCTCCAACTCCAGCATGATCGTGTACGCCACGAAACATATGCAGACGTGGGCCTCAATCCTATTGAAGAGCCTGTGGTACATCGGACGGATGTCAAGGTCCGTCTTGCAGAGGCGGAAGGCGCGTTCTATCATGAAGAGGTATCCATATTCCTCTATCACCCTGTCATCCGGAAGCGAGCTGTTCGTGGTGTAGCCCTTGTAGCCGTCCAGGCGCTCGTCCCTGACGACCTTGTCGTAGTCTATCCCGACCGTGGCGTCCCCCGTCATGGTGAGGAAGCGGTTGTAGCCGCGGTTGTTCAGCTTGTCCTTGGTGATCCTGCCCGTCCTGAAGCGCTTCTCAAGCCGCTTGAGGCCCCTCTCACGTGGCTGTAGGGCCGATTGCTGGACTAAAAGTCAAAAACTGCGGAAAATAGGAAGAAAAATATTTCTGTTTCTTAAGACGATTTTTCTGTTTCTTATGTTTTGAATATGTTTCTTTTCGTTTTTTACGTTTTTTGTCCATATTATTGCGGTTCAAATATTTAACACCTAAATATATGGACTTCTTTAAAGACAAAAATGAGCTCGCCCCGTTCGTCAACCTGCGGAGCGACGTCGGATTCAAGGCGGTGTTCGCCGACAAAAACAACAAGGACATCCTCATCGGAGTGCTGAACCAGATCCTACCGCCAGAGGCAAGGATCGAGGACATCAAGGAATATTCAGACCGCGAGCAGCGGAGGGATGTCCCCTACGGGAAGAAGACGGTCCTCGACCTGGTCTGCGTGGACAAGGACGACAGGACCTTCATCGTCGAGATGCAGGCAGCGGAAGAGGACTACTTCTTCGAAAGGTGCGTCTATTACGCATCAGGACTCTATCACCTGGAGCTGTCGGAGGGGGATCTGTACGGGAAGCTCCACCCGGTCTATGTGGTCTCCTTCCTGAACTATCGCCTGAGGCACGACGACGAGTCGCTCTGGGACACCGACCACCTCATCTCCTACTGGCAGTTCACGGAAAAACGCACCGGAATGGTTGCGAATCAGACAATTAGTGTTATCTTTGTGGAGATGACACTGTTCACCAAGACGCTGGAGGAGTGCGTGACGGAGTCCGACAGGCTGTTCTACATATTCAGGAACAGCGGTGGCTTCCAAAAGATTCCGGAGTGGATCGAGGAGGCCGGAGGAATCTCCAGACGGCTCGCCGAGGCATGCGAGGTGGCGGCGTTCGACAAGGAGAAGAAACTTAAATACGAGATCGACAAGATGAACGAGAGGGACATTCTGGCGCAGCGGGAATTCGCCGAGCGCAAGGGCTTCGAGGCGGGATACGCCGATGGCGAGGCCAAGGGAATCGCTGACGGGACAGCAAAAGGAAAGGCTGAAGGAAAAGCTGAAGGAAAGGCTGAAGGAAAGGCTGAAGGAAAGGCTGAGGTAGCCAAAGCTATGCTTCTTGGCGGAATGGCCAAGGAACTCGTGATGCGGTTCTGCGGACTTACAAAGGAACAAGTTGATAATCTGGCCGACGAGTTAGCGTAAAGTCAACATTGATTCGATTGTTGACCAAGTGGTCACAGTCTTCTTCAAAATCATAATGTGGAATCACACCCATTGATTCAGTGCGAGTCACGAAAGGCTGCCGGTCATTTTCAGAGGGCAGCCTTTTACGAACATATTCATTTACAACACATTACGATTCACGCCTCCATAGCCTGATTCTATTGAGGATGGTGCAGAAAGTGACAGATGGAGGGCACAAGCCAGCAAGTCCCTTGCACGACTCTTTCGATTTGTAGGTACAGGAGATGTCAGACGGAGAGCTCAAGCCAGCGGGTTTCCTTGGTGTCGAGTTCCGAGGAGACCTCGGCGAAACGGGTGGTGACCTTCTGGAGCTCGGCGGGGTCGGTGAGGCCGCCATTCATCTTGGACTCCAGGTCGGACTTCTCGGCGGTGAGGGACTCGATGTCTTTCTCAAGTTGCTCAAGCTCACGCTGTTCCTTATAGCTTAGCTTGCGGGGAGCATCGGGACGGGAAGGCTTGGATGAAGCACCGGCGTCAAGCGGAGACGAGGCTGAAAGTGAGCCGGCAACAGCGGCGGACTTAGAGGCACGTTCCTCCTCACGGGCCTTGGCGCGTTTCTCGGCCTCATAGTCCTTGATGAACTCGCGGTACTGGCTGTAGCTGCCGATGAAGTCCTTGACCTCACCATCGCCGCAGAAGACAAACAGATGGTCCACCAAGCGGTCCAGAAAATGACGGTCGTGGGAGACAAGGATCAAAGTGCCCTTGAACTCTTTCAGATACTCTTCAAGAATATTTATGGTCACGATGTCCAGATCGTTCGTCGGCTCGTCCATTATCAGCAGGTTCGGCTGCCTCATCAGGATGGTCAGCAGGTAGAGGCGGCGTTTCTCTCCTCCGGAAAGCTTGCTGATGCGGTTGTTCAGCATATCGTGCGGGAAGAGGAACTGGCTCAACAGATGAGTGTCGTTCACGGTCTCCAGAACAGTCTGGTTCTCATCGAACTGCATTCCGCTCTGGCGGTAGTAGCCGATCTTCAGAGACTCTCCCCTCTCGATCACGCCGGTGGTTCTACAAAGCTCACCTACCGTGGTTCGGCCAGGCTCACCAACCGTAGAAGAACCAGAATCCGACTGATCCATATTCCCGATCAGAAGATTGATGAATGTGGTCTTGCCGACACCGTTCTTGCCGACGATGCCGACTTTCTCGTAGCGCTGGAAGTTGTACGTGAAATGGCTCAGGTAGCAGTCTTCGCCATAGTAGAAACTGACATCCTTGCAGTTGATGATCTTCGTCCCGAGTCTTGAGGCCGGTCCCATCTCGCCGAGGCTCACGCTGTCAGTCCTGTAAACCTGCTCGGCCCTGTCCTTCAGCTCGTAGAAAGCGTTCTTGCGGTACTTGGCCTTGCCGGTCCTGGCGCACGGACTGGCGTGCATCCACTCCAGCTCACGGCGGAGCAGATTCTTGATCTTGTCCGTCTCGGCATTGTAGTTTTCGATGCGTTCCTGCCTCTTCTCCAGATAGTTCTGATAGTCGCCTTTATAAATATATACGGCTCCGTGATCCATCTCCATCACGGTGTTAGCCACGGAATCCAGAAAATAACGGTCATGGGTCACCATCAGAAGCGTGCATCGGGCGTGAGACAGATAGTTCTCCAGAAACTCGATGCCGTCGATGTCCAGATGGTTCGTGGGTTCGTCCATCACGAAGAAGTCCGCCTCGCTGGCAAGCATCACGATGATGGCGGCACGCTTGATTTCCCCGCCCGAAAGCACCTTCATCTTACGGTCATATTCAGACATCCCGAAGGAGGTCAGAAGGCGGCGGACGCGCTGCTCATATTCAGCAAGATGTTCAGGATCAAGGTTCTTAGTCCACTGTTCGCTGTCCCGCATAATCTGATCCCACACGGTGGATTCGGGATCATATTCATACTCCTGCTCAAGGAACGCGATGCGGATGTCCTTGAGGAATATGATCTTGCCGCCGGAATCGGAGCTGTCCTTGCCGGCCAGAATGCGCAGAAGGCTGGTCTTACCGGTGCCGTTCGGGGCGATCAGGGCGATCTTGTCGCCCTCATTGATGTTGAAGCCGATGTGCTCAAACAGGACTTTCGGCCCGTATGACTTGGAGATGTTCTCTATCTGGAGATAACTTGGCATATTCGTAGTAAAATGTAACCGTCAACAAAATCTTCTAAAACAACCAGCCCCGCTTTCCTGCCGCCTGCAAAATTAGCGATTAATCGCCGAATATTCGCTCTTCTGCCCCTCAAAATCTTCCCAGCCTCCGTCCGCATCTTGAAGTAATTTCACAAAACACGTTCAGCCGAAGTGGCAGCGGAAGGCGGTAAAACAATGAATATGTTGAATAGCTCGTGGTAAATCATCTGAGTTTTTCAACATATTCATTAATAGGCAACGTTCTAAGGCACATTGGCATGAACGTGTTTTGTAAGATGCAACGGCCATTTGCAGTAGCAGCCGAAGGCCTTGGAACATCCGAAGCATCCGAAGCGAATCATTACGTACTGTTGTTTGTGTTTTCAGAGTAATTTCATATCTATGAGGTGATTATGAACCAGATCCATCAGGAGTACACGATGGAAAGGAGACCGGAAAGCCTTCCCTTGCGAGGGTCATTCCGGCTTATGACGGCAAGAGAACCCTACTTTCGGAAGAAAACTAACAACCAAAGAATATGAATAAACACATCATCACTATCATTGTAGCCCTTATGGCTTTCGGCATCGGCGCCAAGGCGCAGACCGTCTATTCATGTCAGTACAAAAGCGAGGCGGACGTGAAAGTCCATGTCACCAAATACAAGTCCTAGGCGGATCTGGTCGTCTACAAATGCAAGTACAAGAGCGAGGCCGGATGGAGGAACAATAGCAAAAAACATCTGATGTACTGACGTTTAGAAAGTACAACTTGTCATTGATCGCGGCTCTGGTGGCCGCGGTCGGTGTTTCCGCCCAGAGCCACATCCGGCATTGGCGAGCGGCCGCACCAAATATTCGTGCCAGACAGTAGTTCTCAGAGATAGACCGAAGAGTTTTTCCACCAACTTTCCGTCAGCATTCATCCTCAAACGGGATTTCTTTTGCGCGGAGGGGAGAAGAATCACGTTTTTTGTGTAAGTTTGCAGTCCCAACGGAAAAGGGTGGGCTATGGGCGATGCGGCTGGAGGCCTTCCCGTCATGTGCGGGGATGGAAAAGCGAATAGGGATGTTGAATATTCAAATAAATAGTTGAGAATATGACATTTATGAATAGAATTCTGATGATGGCACTGCTGATGGCGGGTCTTTTTGCGGTGTCTGTCGACGGGTATTGCTGGGGGCAGAAGGGGCATGATGTCACTTGCGCTGTCGCGCAGCGGCATCTTACCCGAAAGGCGGCAAGGAAGATTGACGAAATACTTGACGGGAAGACCATTGTGTACTGGGCGAATTGGATGGACAATGCCAGCCACACTCCTGAATACAGGTACACCAGCTCGTGGCATTACAGGAACACTGACGAGGGCGAGACTTTCAGCGGAGCTCCCCTTAACGAGAACGGCGATGTCGTCCGCGCCGTCAACGAGCAGATAGCGGCGTTGAAAAGCGGGAAACTTGACAAGGAGGAGCAGGCGCTCTCGTTGAAGTTCCTGGTCCACCTTATGGGCGACCTGCATTGTCCGATGCACATGGGGCACAGATCGGACCGCGGCGGCAACAGATGGCAGGTGCAATTCTTCAACAACGGTACGAACCTTCATTCCATCTGGGACACCGGAATTATCGAGAGCGCCCACAAATGGACATATTCGGAATGGGTCGAGCAGATTGACACCAACCCTCGGGCCGAGAACAGAAAGATGGCGGAAGGGACTCCGGAATCCTGGGGCGAGGAGACCTACGGGATCTGCAGGACAATCTACGCCTCGACTCCTGTCGGCTCAAAACTGTCCTATGACTACGTGGGCGAATGGACCGAGACGGTGGAAGTCCAGCTTCTACGCGGCGGCCTGCGGCTTGCCGCTGTCCTGAACGACATTTTCGGATAGCCCGGAGGAGCATCAGAAACCGAAATAGTTCCGGGCGTTGTTGTAGGAGATGTCGCGGACCATACGGGCGACAGTGTCAATCTCGGATGCCGGAATCTTGCCGGCCTCGACATCGGTGCCGATGATGTCGCAGAGAATGCGGCGGAAATATTCGTGGCGCGGGTAGCTGATAAAGCTGCGGGAGTCGGTCAGCATTCCAACAAAACGGCTGAGGAGGCCGAGAGAGGACAAGGTGTCCATCTGACGGCGCATTCCATTCTCCTGATCGAGGAACCACCAGCCGGAGCCGAACTGCATCTTGCCTGGAACCGTGCCGTCGTTGAAATTGTACGCCATCGTGGTCATCACCTCATTGTCCTTCGGATTGAGGCAATAGAGAATGGTCTTCGCAAGGTTGCCGGTCATGTCCAAGACATCGAAGAATCTGTTTCCGGCCACGGCTATTGGCTTGTCATTCATCGAATCACAACCTGCGTCAGGTCCGACACCCTTGAATAGCCTCGTACAGTTGTTGCGCAAAGGCCCTACGTGGAACTGCTGCGTCCACCCGGACTCCGCGTCCATCACGGCAAGGTCGTACAGGACGGCACTCTTGTACTTGACAGCGTCATATTCATCAACAGGCATCCCTGAAAGGATGGTTTTGAATATTCTTTCAATCTCGCTTTCATCATATTCATCAGCATAGAATGTGTCGAGACCGTGGTCCGAAAGGCGGCAGCCCATCGACCCGAAGAAGTCGTGCCTTTTGCGGAGGGCCTCGATCAATGATGAATATGACCGTATCTCGATTCCGGCAGCCTCGGAGAGTCTCCCAAGATATTCATTGAATGACTTGACATCCTCGATTCCCATCACCTTGTCAGGCCTCCAGGTAGGCAGCACTTTGGTGCCGAACGGGTGTTCCGCGATCTGTTTGTGCCAACGCAGGTCATCCGCCGGGTCATCGGTCGTGCAGACCACATCCACGTTGAACTTGCGGATAAGCGCCTGTCCACGGAACTCCTCCGTGGCGAGTTTGGCGTTGCACTCCTCGAAGATCTCACGGGCTGTCTCCGGCTTCAGAATCCGGTCTATTCCGAAAACACGGCTCAGTTCCAGATGCGACCAGTGGTAGAGAGGATTCCGCATGAGGTAAGGCATGGTCTCAGCCCATTTCTCGAACTTCTCCCAAGCTGACTTGTCTCCGGTGATATATTCCTCCGGCACTCCGTTCGCCCTCATCGCGCGCCATTTGTAGTGGTCGCCGCTGTGGCCGTCCACCAGCCAAAGCTGCGTGATGTCGCGGAACCGGATATTCTCGGCGATCTCCCGTGGTGAAAGATGGCAGTGATAGTCTATTATCGGCAGTTTCTCGGCCTCGCCGTGGAACAACTGACGTGCCGTCTCATTGGACAGCATAAAGTTTTCGTTGATGAACGCAGTCATATTCTCGTAATATTTATATTCCACAACAAAAATAAGCATTTGTCCGGGAGAAACATAAGATTTGCGCCGCCACATTCATAAAAGAACGGGCGGCGCGTCACAATAAAAGATTTTCATATCCTTTTTCAGGACGGCAATCTCAAATATCTCAGAATCGCCTCCAGAAAATAATAGTCCGCATAGGTCAGCGGCACATCCACCTCACTGTTTCCCGGCTTGTTCCCGACGCTGTGCCTCAGCAGAAAATTCCCGTTCTCCCCGACAGCCGCAAGGTACTCATCGGAAGCCAAAGCGCGGATCTGCCTCAAGGCCATTTTCCTGCACGCCTTTCCAAGCCTCCTGTCGGATGTCAATGAGCTGAGTTCCGTGAAGGCGGAGGCCATCACCGCGCCGGCCGAGGCATCACGGAAATCATCCGGGATGTCCGGGGAATCGAAATCCCAGTACGGTATTCCGTCTTCAGGAAGCCTCGAAAGCAGCATCGACGCGACTTTCTCAGCCTGAGCCAAGAAAGCGGCCGACTTTTCCGGATCACCGGCGGAGGCCGCCTCACGGGACATCATCGTGTAGCCATATAACGCCCACGCCTGCCCCCTCGCCCAAGCGGAGTCATCAGAGCAGCCCTGAACGGTCTGCCTGCCGAGAACACTGCCATCCGCCAAAGAATAGTTCACAAGATGATAACAGGTGTGATCCTCGCGGAAATGATTCTTCATTGTTGTCACGGCATGTGAATATGCGATGTCCCGGAGACGCGCGGAGTCCGCGGCCATCAGCAGTTCCAGATTCATCATATTGTCAATGATGACAGGGAATTCCCACTTCTCACTGTCCCAGCTCTTTATGACACCGGTGACCGGTGAATATCTTTTCGCCAGCCAGGACGCGTTCTCCTTAATGTGCGAAAGCCAAATCTTATCACCGGTAATCCTGAACGCGTTGCCGTATGAGCACATTGTCTGGAATCCGAGATCATGGTCGGTGTGACCGGCGAGCAAAGAGTCGAGCCTGTGGGTATGCTTCACGGCCAGAGCCTTGACAGAGTCGTCATTGGTATATTCATAGACATACCACAATGTCCCCGGATAGAAACCGCTGCACCACCACGAGATGTCCGAATCAACCGGAGTTCCGTCCTGAGCCAACGAGCGGGGACAGGCGCCGTCCGGCAGTCTCGCATCCATAAGTCTGACCTGCCCGGAAGCAGTCTCGAACACACGGTCGGCCAACTTGTCCACAGACTCCGCGCATCCCGCCAAGGTCGCCACCGAAGCGGCGACCATCAATGTATTCCTGATATTCATAGACTACTGTTTCTGGCAGCGGACTGACTTTCCGAAATATTTGTAAGCGTTGTCAGCGGAGAATATCCTGTCAGTGAGGGTGAAGCGGAAGAGACCGGCGGAGAATGACTTGCCTCCCATGTCCGTGGTGGAGCAAGACCAATAGTGTCCCTCGTTTCCGGAATTGACGTTCCCGTTCCCGGTATGGCCGGCGGCTGGATACCAAGTCTCCGGGCTGCAGTATGGATCTCCGAGAGTTATTCCGCAATTGTCCTTATCGACACCAGGAGTGGCGACGGCGTGAGGGATCCCGGCTACTTTCCAGATTCCTATGGAAGTGGCTCTCGGGACTTTCCATCCGACAGGACAAGGATCGTACATTGTCTTCTCGACGCCCCAGCGTGTGTTCTCCGTTGCCTTCGAGCTTTCGTTGCAGAGCCAGTCCATAGCCTGCCCGCTCTTGTTCTTGTCATAGGAAAGGAAGACACGAGGATTCGCGACAGTGTACTCGATCGTGCCGGTCTCCGGGGTCATCACAACCCTTTCAGGAGCGGCCGGAGTCGTGAGAGCGCGAGAATTGTTCTGTTTGATGGACGACGCTCCCGGGAACGGGTCCTTGCGTCCCCACTGGTAGATAAGACCGAGCGAGCCGACATCGCCAGGATCCGCGGAGGTGGCTCCAAGATTCCTGTCCATCATGATTCCGGCGTTGTTGGCGTAAGTGATCTCTTTGATCTCATCCACCAGCCAGATGTGCCAGCTCCACAGTATCTTTCCGGTCTCGTTCTTCGCGGCGATCACAGCGTTGCCAGGAACAAGATCGTCCGGAGTCGAGAAATAGATCAGGCCGCCATCGTATTTCACATCCCTTACCAAGGCACCGGCCTCTGGAGCCACATCTGTACCGAATGTTTCCCAAAGGACCTCCACGGACGCCGGGACGATGACCTGGCTGGAGTTGCCCTTGGTAGGTTTGAATTTGTAGAGCCCAGGTTCCTGGACAATGTAGCAGTTGGCCGTTCCGTCCTCGCTGAGATTGACTCCCGGAGTCAGAACCGTCACCTTACAGTTCTGGTAAGCGCCTCCCTTGAGGGTGGATACTGTTATGATGGCGACACCTTCGGTCAGGGCTGTAACCAATCCGTCATCCGTCACGGAGGCCACAGCGTAATTGTTGCTCAGACAGACATAATCCTTGTCTGTGGCGTTCTCCGGCTCAACCTGAGCAGTAAGCTGGTAGGTGTCACCTATCGTGAGGGTCAAATCCGTGCTGTTGATCTGAATTGAAGATACCGGAATATCTTCGGAGCCGCCGCACGATGCCATAGCCACCGCAAGCGAGCAGACAATGGCTGTTGTCTTAAAATATCCTTTCATTTATTTTACTGGTTTTAATGTCACTGTGAATTTCGTCTCGGAGCCGGACGGAACCGAGGCATTGAATGTTGTGCGCAAGCCTTTCACGCTTTCGTAGGAGTTGGAGGCCGCGAATGACGCTGACGCGGGACTGACCGTTATGCCGGAAGGCTCAACCGAGACAGTCAGAAGAAGTCTTTTTCCATTGCGGGACAGAAGCACGGAACTGGCGGACTGGATCTCTGATGTGGTGTTGATGTCGGAGATCATCGTCCAGCGGTACTCGGTCTCCTCATACGCCACAATCCTGTCAACAGTCGTCATCGTTCCGTCATCAGCCAAAGTCGCGGTGCGGGTGACCTTGGAGACTCCATCATAGCATCGGGTAAGATCAAAGGTGGCGCCGTTCTCCCCGTCTCCGTCAATCAGGCCGGAGATGCCGGCGAAACCGGAGACCAGCATATTCTTTCCTCCCAATGTGATGGTGTTGTGCTGTTTGTTGTTGTAGGCAAGCAGATTCCATCGCGCGGATCCTTGCGTCATGTCCCAAAGGGAGACTCCCGCATTCTCGACATTCGTGTAATTCTCGTTGCCGTAGTCTATCCCCCAACGGACACCATCAGCCTCGAATATGAACGAGCCGGCATCCATGTGCGAATGCGAATCCTGGGCACGGCCTCCTTTTATGCCCATATACGATGCGTCAGCGCCATTCCAGGACGTGCGCGTGAAATAGACCGGAGTCTTGCCGCCTCCCGTCCAATACCTGTCCGCCGGGACCTTCACATTCTCCAGACTCAGATCCTTGGCGAACACCAGGACAGCAGGCAGGAGACGGTTGTCGGACATATTCTCGCCTATCTTTTTCCAGTCCCACCAAAGAAGGGAATTGTCCCCTGTCAAACCGGAGAAATAGAATTGCGCGATATCAAGGTTCACGCTGTCATCACAATCCGAATAATTGTACTTTCTTCCGGACGGAGCCACTGAATGCAGAAAATAGTACGGAGTCTTACGGAAACCTTCCGAGATGTAAGGAGTTCCGCCCATCTTCTTGTCGGCGTAAGCGAGCATGATGTTGAAATCTGTTCCGTATGACCAATAGCCCGGTCCTTCGGCGTATGCTCCGTCAGGGCCGTAAGCGTCCACGGCAGCCCTGATTGACGAGCGGCACATCTCCAGCACCCTGCGTGAGAGTTCAGGAGACTTGTCCTTTATCGCCATGGCGCCATAGAAAAGTCCGGCTGAACAGACCTGGTTCCAGTTCCCGGAACTGTTCAGGAAACTCTTGCTGAAGTTGGTGTTCAGCCCTGTCTTCAGGGCATATTCCTCGATCGCCTTTTCAGCGGCGGCACGTGTGTCCGCCGGCAGCCAGTCGTAAAGCCAGTCATAGGCTATGGCGACTCCCATACACAACTCCGCCACATCAAGATAATGGGACGGGTGCCAGTCCGGGAAAGCGCACACTGCGTCAAGCTCAGCGACAGCGGCTTTCAGATACTGTTCCCCTTTGGACATCCTGTAGGCATAGGAAAGGGAGAACAGGTTCTGGAGGGATTTCCGGCTCACGTCCAAAAGACGTTTTCCGTTCAGCATATATGACGAGGGGCCTGATTTGACCGCGGCGTTGGCCTGCGCGTAAACCTTGCGTTGGACAAGTTTCATCTTGGCGTTGGAATCCACCATCCTCTCGATCAAGGCCTCGTCCCCGCTACTGATCAGCAGCACGGGATGTCCTGATTTTGATGGAGTCGGATCAGGGTCATTCCCCACATCCTTGCCACAGCCGACGAGCATGACCGCGGCGGTGACGGACAACATAATATTCCTTAGTTTCATTTCCTTATCGGTTTGAGTGTTATCTTAAAATCATTATCAGTACCGGCGGGCAGCCAGACAGTGAATCCGGCGCGTTTGGCCCGGATGCGCTCATAGGATGTCTTCGGGACGCACTTCTCGACACGGCTCTCGATCTTTAGACCTTTCGGGCTGTGAAAGCTTACGACCAAGGTCTTTCCGTTCCTGTGTAAAGCGATTTCACCGGAATCCATAACAACGCAATCGGTGTCCTCGCCTGTCATCAAGTTCCAATCCATACGGACAGGACGGTCAGCCGTGCCGACAGCGTCACGGATCTCAAGGGAACCGTCTTTCCGAAGGCATATTTCCCGGCATGCGGATGCGACATTGTCGTAGCATCCGCTCAAATCCAGAAGAACCCCTCGCCGGTTTCTCTTTTTGATCTCACGGACGACCTCGCACTTTCCTTCCACATTCTGGAGCCTCCCGTCGAAAGTCATCGTGCTGTGATGCATATTGTCATAGGCTATCAAGTCCCAACGTTGGCTGGTCTGACTCATATTCCAAAGATCTATCCCAGCCTTCTCGACCTGAGTATAGTCCTCGTTGCCGAGATCCACAACCCACCTTTCACCCAAAGCGTCAAAGACAAAGGAACCTTGGTCCAGATGGGAGTGGGAATGATTGGAGCGTCCTCCCTTGACTCCGAAGAACGAGGCATCGGGATCCTCCCACGATGTTCTGGCGTAATAGACGGGCACACTGCCTCGCCCCAGCCAGGACAACGACTCAGGCTCGCAGGCCCGCGGGGAATGAATCTCACTTGCGAATATCAATGCGGCAGGCAGCAGACGGCTGTCCGGAACAGGTTGGCGCAAAGTGTTCCACAGGAGGCTCGGGTCATCGTTCACCACCGCGAAATAGAATTCCGCGACACTGGCCCCGCATCTTGCGCCACCGTCCGAATAGTTGAAGAACAACCCTGACGGCCCCATCGAATGCAGGTAATATTCCCCGGTTCTCTGGAACCCGCCCTTTCCTGTGTACGGTTTAAGTCCAGCCTTCTCCAACTGATAATTCAGAAGAGTGTTGAACTCCGTCCCGTAGGACCAGTACATAGGTCCTTCAGGATAGGCTCCGTCAGGATCGTATGAATCAACAGTCCTGACAATCGAATCAAAGTAGTTGCGGATGATCCTTCCGGCCTTGTCAGGAGCCTTGTCAGCGATCGCCAACGCACCGAAGACCAGACCTGTGTTGCAGACCTGCAGCCAATTGCTCACACCATTGTAGAATCTATCGTAAGCAGGATCAAGAGCGGTGTCCAAGGCCAACCGTTCAATCGCCTCGCAAGCCAATGACCTCACATCCGAAGAAAGTGAGTCATAGAGCCAGTCATAGGCTATCGAGACGCCCAGACACATTTCCGCCACATCCAGATAATGGGACGGGTTCCAGTCCGGGAACGAACACACGGACTCCAACTCGGACACAGCGGCCAAAAGATATTCCCTCCCGCCACTGAACCGGTAGGCGTAAGACAAAGAGAACAAACGCTTCAGGCTTCTCCTGCTTTGATCCAACAACCTTCTTCCGGTCATCCTATATTCTGTCGGTGTCGTCCTGACAGCCTCGGCCGCCTGGCTGAACACAACTGAATCGACCCTCCGAAGATAGTCCGACGAACCCACAGCCTCGACAATCCGGCATTCCTCGCCCTTTGCCAGAAGAAGCCTCGGATGGGCCTCTTCCGACAATGACGGGAATATGCTTGAAAGCACAACGGCTATGATTCCGGCTAATAGTTCCATCCTTCGGTCGGAGTGAGATTCGGATTACGCTGGACTTCAGACATCGGGACAGCCCAAGGCCACATATTATTTCTGTAATACATGATCCATTTGGCCCTGGTTCCCCACATACAGGTGAAATCGTAGCTGTCCTTTCCTTTGAATTTCATCTCTTTCAAGGTTCCCCAACGGACCTCGTCGAAGTAGTTGACACCTTCGCCGCACAACTCGACCCTGCGCTCGTACTGAATACGCCTGCGCATATCCTCCTTTCCGGTGACCCCGTTCACACCGGAGCCTCCGTTTGTCAGCGACGGCATTCCGGCCCTCTGACGGATCTTGTTCACCGCGGCTACCGCGTCAGCCGTGCGGCCTACCTCATTGAGAGCCTCGGCATAAAGCAGCCAAACATCCGTGTAGCGGATCAAAGGCCAATCCATCCCCATCCGGTCACGTGTGAGATCGTTTCTGTCCGTCACGACGAATTTCCTGTACATATAGCAGAAGCATTGCCTCTGATCAGACCAAAGATCACCGGCGCTGTCACCGTTCCCGGCGTTTATGTATGGCCAGAGGAATGTCTTCAAAGACTGTTTCCCTCCTGTGCTCGCATAAGTCATCGTGGAGCTGGACGGAGTGAATATGGTCTGCATCAACCTTGGGTCACGGCCGGTGTAAGCCTTGGCGAGACGGGCCTGGTTGCCGTTGTCCAGATAATAATTGTCCCAAACTGTCTTCGACACTCTGGACACTATGGTGTTCTTCTGGTTCTGGAATCCCACTGAAGAATTGGAGTTCATTCCGTCACGGACAAAGAAAACCTCTCTCTGGACCGGCGTGAGCTTGTCCCAGTCAGGGAATATCTGAGACCAGGAGAATTCCGAACCGTCCGCGTTCTGGTACGAGTCCACGAACTCTGATGACGGGATGATGAAATTGACGCTCTGGAGAGTCGAACGGTTACCGAACACCTGCTGGGTCTGCGAGTCCGCGTATCCTGTTTCAGGAATATACTGGACCGGAAGTATCATCTCCTTGTCCTTCTCATTCTCCTCCTTGAAGAAATCAATATATTTCCCCTCCCAAAGACCGTAGCCACACTTGCCGACCTCCTCGAAATCCGGAATGGCCTTGTCATACTGCCGCAGCCAAACGTAAACCATTCCGCGAAGCGCGTAAGCGGCACCCTTGGACGGTCTGCCATAGTTGATCTTCAGAGTGTTGTCCGGAAACTCCGGTTCCGATAGGCAATCGGCCAGATCCTGCATGACCACTTCCCAGACCTCCTCTGGAGTAGATTGCCCTTTGGTGCACTCAGTCGCGGTGACCGGAGTCAGATAGACAGGGACTCCGTTGAACAGCATATTCAATCTCGTGTAAAACCAAGCCCTCATAAACTTACACTCAGCGGTCAACCTTGCCTTCTTGGCCTCCGAGACGGACGCTGACGGAAGATTGTAGAGAGCGTCGTTGCATCTGGACACACCGGTGTAAAGGGCTTTCCACTCATTGCTGAGATAGGAATCCCCGGCGGAATATGTAGGGCTGTTCAAGAAGAAACTGTGAGCCATCTCTATCGAGGTGAATCCGCAGACCTCCGGGCGGAGATGGCTGACATTTGTCTCAGCGTTCGGGTACCACTTCGAGGACTCCGGGTAGAAAACCTTGTAGATTCCGGCCACGCCGGCGTCCACAAGCGCCTCGGTCGTCCACATATTGTTCGACATCATCGAGCTTTTCGACACCGTGTCCAAATCCACACATCCGGAGGCCATGGCGACGGAAAGCGATAACGCTAAAATCAACTTATTGTTGTGTCTCATAATCATTATGGTCTTATTTCTAGAATGTCAATTGAATACCTAACGCATACTGCCTCATCAGCGGATAGGTGATGCTTGTTCCGATCTCCGGGTCGAGTCCAGGATATGACGTGACGGTGAAAAGATTGTCAGCCGTAGCATAGACACGGAGCCTGTCGACTTTGAACCGTCTGGTCAGCGACGACGGAAGCGTGTAGCCCAGCTGGATATTCTTGAGTTTGAGGTAATCTCCCTTATATTCCCAGAAATCGCTGGCCGCTCCGGTGTTACGGCCTCCCATCCTCGGATATTTTGAGTCAACGGCAGTCCTCGGATCGCCTGGATTCTCAGGATCATAGAAATAGCGGTTCTCCACGAGGAATGAATATGTGTTGTAGCCAGAGGCCAGACTTGGAGCTGTCTGCCAGTAGAGATAGTGCCCGCCGGCTCCGGAGAAGAGCATATAGAGGTCTATCCCTTTCCAGCCAAGCGACACATTCAGTCCGTAGGTGTACTTTGGTGTGGACGTGTGGCCTGTGAAGTTCTGGTCGTTCGTGTCGCCATAGTTTCCGTCCCCGTTGGAGTCCTCGTAGATGATGTCACCGTACCAAAGCGTGTTCTTGGAGACCATGTTCACGCCGCAGAACTTGTAGCCGGACTCAACCATCATACGCACCCATTCCATATCTGACTCTGTTCGGATTATTCCGTCCTTCGGGCCGGCGTTCAGATCCAGATTGCCGCTTCCGTCATAGTCGCCGGTTCCGCGGTAGATCTTCCTGAGATAGGTCTCGCCGAGCTTGTAGCCCTCGGCTATCCTTCCCCCGAAACCGCTTTCGGAGACATCCGCAAGATTGTTCACATACTGCCCGTCCTCGGCCCAACCTTTGACAAGGGCACCTTTATATTTCTTGACAATATTCCTGTTGAAGGAAATGTTCGCTCCGACAGCGTAACGGAAATCTCCGACCTTGTCATTCCATTTCAGATTGAATTCCAGACCTTTGTTGTTGACCTCGGCGATGTTCTCCGTAGCTCCGGTCACCTGTCCCATCGTGATGCTGAGCGACGGGACGAAGAGGATTCCGCTTGTGTTCTTGTTGTACCAATCGACCTCTCCGGAAAGTCTGTTGCCGAACATCGCGAAGTCGATTCCGACATCCGTGGTCCTTGTAGTCTCCCATTTAAGATTCTCGTTGCCGATCTTGCTTGTGAACATCGCGGATGTCTTTCCTCCCTCCAGCGCGATGGTGGATGACGCGTAAGTCGCCTGCCAGGCATAGTTGGAGGTACGGTTGTTACCTGTCACACCATAGGAGGCCCTGATCTTGAAGTTGTCCAGCCATGAACGGAGCGAGGACATGAACGGTTCCTCGGAAAGTCTCCATGCACCTGACACGGACGGGAACAATCCCCAACGGGATTTCGGCGAGAATCTGGACGAGCCGTCGTAACGGACATTGCCTTCGATGATATACCTGCTCTTGTAGGAATAGTTCAGCCTGCCGAACAAGGAAGCCATGGCCCATTCCGTCGAATATCCAGTGATGCTGTCCATCGTGCCGAGAGCGTTCAGATCGGTCAGCGACTCGGACGTCATTCCTTTTTTCCTTGCCGAGAACTCATCGTACAGATAATGCTGCGTGGAATAACCGGCAAGAGCCGTGATCTCGTGCGTGTCGGCGATGTTGACATTGTACCGGAGAAGAAGCTCGGTGTTTGTCTGTCCGGAATGATAGTTCGCGTTAGTGACCTGCTGGTCCGTAAGGTTGGCGCTGCTTCGGACCTCGTTTCTGGCGTAGTCCCAGGTACTGGTCCTCGCGCTGCCGAAATACTTGTAATCCCTTCTGTAGGAAAGATAGTTGACCTTTCCCTCAAGCTGCAATCCCTCAATAAGTCTCGCTTTGAAATATCCCGTCAGCGAATAGCTTTCCCTTTTGTCCTGTCCCTGACGGTCAAGCCAGCTGAGAAGGTTGTTCGCGGTCGTGGACTCCTCCGACGAGGCCGGCACGCCATATTTATAAGGCTCTCCCGGCCATATTCCCGGACATGTCCTGCCGAGATAAGTGAACACGTTAGCCGTGTTGGCCGCGCCAAGATTGTCCATCGTGCCGTAGATGTTGGTCCCCAAAGTCAGCCACTTGCCGACGGTTCCCTCTCCCTTGGCCTGCACCGTCAGTTTCTTCGCCCCGGAATTCACGCCATCGGCGACATTCATGATTCCCGGGTTGTCAGTGTAACCGACTCCAGCGGAATACCTTATGCCGTTGGAAGAGCCTGCCATCGAAAGATGATGGTTCTGCGAGACGCCGGTCTTAAATATCTCGCTGAACCACTCCGTATTAGGATAGGCGATGTAGTTCGGGACACCATATTCATTGACGGCGGTAGGGTACTTGCCGGCCCTGCGCCACATGTCGATGGTGGCCTGGGTGTAGTAAGGCGTGTTGTCCACATTGGTCAGGGACTCGTTCACAAGTTCCATATAATCAGCATAGTCGGAGATCATTGACAACTTGTTCAAAGCCTGCTGGATGGAGACGTAGCCATTATAGTCAAAGCGTATCTTCCCGTCCCCCTGCCTTGTGGTCACAAGGATTACTCCGTTCGCGCCCTGCGCTCCATAAATGGCCGTGGAGGCGGCATCCTTCAGGACGCTTATGCTTTCGATGTCGGCAGGATTCAGATTGTCCATACTCCATTCAACTCCATCGACCAGGACCAAAGGCGAGTTGTTGTTGAGGGTTCCTATTCCCCTGATCCTTATCGTAGCCGACGTGCCAGGCTTGCCGGTGGTCTGGTTTACGGCGACTCCGGCGGCGAGTCCCGCCAGTGAGCTGGACACGCTTGTCACCGGGCGGCCAAGGGCATTGTCATCAATCTTGATCGAAGAGACAGAGCCTGTAAGCGTGGCCTTCTTTTGGGACGCATAGCCCACGACGACAGTCTCGTCCAGCATTATCCTGTTCTCCTGCAGAGAGACAGTGATGTTCTTCTTTCCCGAGACACTGACCTCCTTGTCCTCGAATCCGAGAGATGAAACGACAAGCACACCGCTTTCCGGAGTCTTGTCGAAACAGAACACGCCATCGGAATCCGTCACCGTGCCGTTCTTGGTCCCCTTCTCCAGCACATAGGCGCCGGGAACCGGGTTGCCTTTGTCGTCAAGGACCTTTCCTGTGAGAGGAATGTCCTTGCCCTGCGTTCTGACCATTGGTTTGGCGACCAAGTAGATGAGTTTTCCCTCAACACTGAAAATCACGGGCTGATCCTTGAAGATTTCCTCCAGAACGTCATCAATCTTTGAATCAGAGACGGAGATGCTGACATTCCTGTCCAGATTCACCTCGCTTGTCTTGTACGCGAATGAATAGCCCCATTCGCTCCTCAGAATCTCAATGATCTCCTTGATCGGAGTGTCATTTTTCGTAAGGCTTATCCTCTGTTGGGCCGTCACCGTCACGGAATGACAGAGCAGCATCATCAGCATGAGGACAGCCGATAATCTTGTGGTTAACTTCATTATTTTTTAATTAAATGGTTGATTATTTTCTTTTGCGCAATGAATATCCGTCCTCCGTCCGGACGACAGTCAATCTGCCGTTGTAGGCGATCGCCGAAAGCATCTGGTCAAGCGTCTCGTCGTTGACAAAGGCCAATGAATATTTTTCCCTGTCGATCAAGCCGCCATCAAGCGTGATCCTTACACCATAAGCCCGCTCGAAACACTCCACGATCTCGTCAAGAGGCCTGTCGTTGAAATAAAAGCCTCCGTTTTTCCAGCAAGCCATAGCGGACGCGCTGCCTGGTGTCTTTCCAAGATCTCCGCTGATCCTGTCATACTGAACGATCTCCCCAGGCGACATAAGCAACTCCTTCCTGACACCGTTATGCTCGGACTCAATCCGTACCGAGCCTTCGACCAGACTGACATACACCGATTTGGAATCCTCGTAGGAGGACAGGTTGAACTTGGTTCCAAGCACCCGGACACTTACCTCACCGGCGCTTACGACAAACGGCCTTTCCGGATCCTTGGCGACCTCGAAGAATCCCTCTCCGATCAGAAAGACCTTCCTGACATCCGGACTGAAATCCTTTGGATAAATCAGACGCGAGCCTGCGTTAAGCCAAACCAGGCTGTTGTCTTCCAGACGCACGGAATCCCGTTGTCCCTGAGGGACTATGAATTCAGCATATTCAGGAATATAAGTCCTCTCCCGGAATAGATAAAGAGTTCCTACGATAAGCATCGGAATGAAAAGAGCGGCGGCGATGTAGGAATATATCCGGGCAGCCTTTCCGAAATAAGCCGGCCTTTCCCTCCGCACCGTCCTCCAGAAACGGCTGAAAGCCCTGCCGCTTTCCACCGTGTTCTCCTCCGGGATGGAATCCCATATCCTTTTCAGTGCATCATTGTTGTGTATATCCATAACTCACGTTTTACCATTATGACGTGCACGTTAACGGACATACCCAATCAAAAAACGTTTTTTTTGCGTATTAATTTCAGAGACTATATCCAACAAGAGACGATGAACAGGACAATTCCAGACAGGACCTTTCCCAAAGCGTCACGGATGTCCTTCAAGGCCAGTGACAAATGACGGTCAACGGTACGCTTGGAAATGTTCAGCCTCTCCGCTATCTTCTGGCTTGTCAAATGCATCTCACGGCTCATCACGAAACACATCCGGCGCTGTGGCGGCATATTCCCGACACACTCGCTCACGATGTCGGTTATCTTGCGCGTGTCATACTCGATCCTCATATCGCTGATGTAATCGTCCGGATCCTTGACCGAATCCAGGAATTTCTCATTCACCTTATGCTTCCTGACACAATCGCAGACTTCGTTCCTTGCCACAGTGAAGAGATAGGCGTCCAAAGAATCCACGGCCGCAAGATCGCGTCTCCGCTCCCAGACCTTCAGAAAGACATTCTGTGCAAGGTCATCAGCGTCAACACTGCCGAAGAGCACCGAGCCGATGAATTTACGGACTTTTGTGTAATACCTCGCGAAAAGCTCCTCATAGGCATCTTTCCTGCCTTCGGAGAGCCGCGTCAAAAGATATTTGTCTGAAATCTCAGTCATCGGTCATCAGCTATGCGACCGCAAAGATATGCAATCTTTTTCTGTTTTGTGCAACACCGACGTCTTCTGACAGAATGGCAGGCTGTGGATATTGGCAGATATTTTGATATCTTTGCAGACGCTTTCCGTGCCTGTTGGGGCCAAGGAAAGCCGCACGATTGAAAAAAGGAGAAAATACGATATGAGCAAGAAGAACAAGGACATTAAGAAAGGCGACATAAATCAGCAGGAAGAGCGCAAGAGGGACGAGGCGGTTGAGCATAACGGGGAAACCGGCGCGAAAACAAAGGTTGAGGAGAAGAAGGAGGAGGGAGAAAGCGAGGCTGAGGAGGCCAAGAAGATTGAGGAGAAACTCAACACTCTTCTGAAAGAAAACGAGGAGCTTAAGGCCAGCGTGGCAAAGGAGAAGGATGACTACATCCGCCTGATGGCCGATTTCGAGAACTTCCGCAGACATTCCGCGGAGGCAAAGCTTGAGCTTGTCTCGTCAGCGGCGGCTGACACGATCAAGGGTCTGCTTCCGGTGCTGGATGACTGCGAGAGGGCGATGAAGATGCTGGAGGAGAACTCGGCCGATGAAGTGGCCAAGGAAGGCACAGCGTTGATATTCAACAAACTGATGGGATATCTTAAAACCAAGGGACTTGAGGTGATCAAGGCCAAGGGCGAGAAGTTCGATACGGACTTCCACGAGGCTGTGGCCCAGTTCCCGGTTCCGGAGGAAGACAAGAAAGGCCTGGTGTATGATGTCGTCCAGACGGGCTACACCCTTTCCGGAAAGGTCATCCGCTACGCCAAGGTTGTTGTCGGAATATAGGAGATAGACGAATATGGCAGAAAAAAGAGATTACTACGAGGTGTTGGGGGTCGCGAAGACAGCCAGCGCCGATGAGATAAAGAAAGCCTACAGGGCTGCCGCGATGAAGTGGCATCCTGACCGTTGGGTGGACGGCACCGAGGCTGAGAAGAAGACCGCCGAGGAGAAATTCAAGGAAGCTTCGGAGGCATATTCAGTGCTCAGCGACCCTGACAAAAAGGCAAAATATGACCAGTTCGGATTCGCTGGTGTGGACGGCCAGTCTGGGCCGGACTTCAGCGGAGGGTTCGGAAACCTGAACGACATCCTGAACGACCTGTTCGGAGGAGGCTTCAGCGGATTCACCGGCTTCGGTGGATTCGGCGGAGGTCAGGGACGCACTCAGCAGCAAAGGGTTATGAAAGGCCGTGACATCCGTACAAGGATTCGTCTTACCCTTGAGGAGATCGCCAGCGGAGCGGAGAAAGAGATCACAATCGAGCGCAACAGACCTTGTCCTGACTGCGGAGGACGTGGAACGAAGAACGCCTCCGACGTCAAGACCTGCCCTACCTGCAACGGTACAGGACAGACACAGCGTGTGGTCAACTCGCTGTTCGGAAGGACGGTGACATATTCAACCTGCCCACAGTGCGGCGGCGAAGGGAAAGTCATCAGCAATCCTTGCCGTACCTGTGGCGGCACTGGTTTAGTCCGCAGACGCGAGACCGTGAAGGTCAAGATCCCGGCGGGTGTCGAGGATGGTATGCAACTGACAATCAAAGGCGAAGGGCACGCCGCCCCTCACAACGGTGTGAACGGTGACCTGCTCGTTATCATCGAGGAGATTCCTCACTCATCATTGAAACGCGACGGCAAGAACCTGTTTTATTCTACAGTGATTTCCGTTACCGACGCCATCTTGGGAACCGAGATCACGGTACCTTGTCTGGATGGGTCATACAAAGTGAAAGTCGATCCCGGCACCCAATCCGGCACCGTGATGAAGCTTCGCGGAAAGGGACTCCCTGCCGTGAGCGGGTACGGAAGCGGAACAGGAGACCTCTACGTGAAGATTCTGGTCTGGATTCCAAAGAGACTCTCCTCTGATGAGAGGAACGCCCTGGAGAATATGAGGACAAGCCGTTCGTTCACCCCGGATCCTTCCCGTGACGACAAGGCGTTGTTCGACAAGATGAAGAACATTTTCTAAATGAGAGGCAAACTAATAATCGGCGTAATGGCCTTCCTGTGCGTTTCGTGCGGGAGGGCTGTTTCCGTTCTTGACAGCGACTTCAAACTGGATCACGTGCTGGAGGTCGAAGGGCGCCAGGGGGTCGCCACCGACGGGGATTTCTACTATATTTCCGGATCCACCGCACTCTATAAATATGATATGGAGGGCAATCTGGTCGCCAGGAACGAAGCCCCGTTCAAAGACCTTCAACTGGAATGCAACCACATCGGCGACATCGACGAATATGACGGAGAGATCTTCGCCGGTTGCGAATATTTCCTTGACGGTGTCGGCAAGAACATCCAGACCGCCATCTACGATGCGAAGACCCTTGAATATAAGCGTTCAATCCCTTGGGTTCCGGAATCCGGCCAGGTCGAATGCTGCGGCCTTACCGTTGACCGTGACCGCAAGGAGGTCTGGATGGCCGACTGGGTACAAGGCTCGGAACTTTACTGCTACGACCTCAAGACCGGGAAGTACCTCAGGAATCTGACACTCTCCCCCGCCCCGAGACTCCAGCAGGGTATCTACTGCGTGGACGGGCAGATGCTCGTCTCCTGCGATGACGGTGACGCCGAGAAAGACGAGCCTGACAACCTTTACAAGGTAGATCTGGAGACAGGTGAGGTAACGTTGTTCCGCACGATGGACGATTTCATCCTGACCGGTGAGATAGAGGGGCTTACGATGAATCCCAAGAACGGTAATCTCATCGTGATGTCCAACAGAGGCGCAAGGATCATCCTCGGCATGCCGAAGGGCTTTTACCCAGGCTACGACCGGGAGATCCACAACATCTACATTTACACACCAGAAAATAACAACGAACGATAATGGCAAAAGTAATCACATTCGGCGAGATCATGCTCAGGCTCTCCACCCCGGGCTACCTGAGATTCTCGCAGGCAAAACAATTCGAGGCCACTTTCGGAGGCGGTGAGGCCAATGTGGCCGTGTCTCTGGCCAATTTCGGAATAGACACGGAATTCGTCACCAGATTCCCCGATAACGACATAGCGCGAAGCTGCATCCGCGACCTTCACTCCTACGGGGTAGGCACGAAGCACTGCGTCTTCGGCGGAGAGCGCCTGGGAATATATTTCCTTGAGACCGGTGCAGTGGCACGTCCAAGCAAGGTAGTTTACGACCGTGCATATTCATCAATCTCAACCATCCAGCCGGGAATGATCGATTGGGAGAAGGTCTTCGAGGGAGCGGACTGGTTCCATTGGACCGGTATCACTCCGGCGATCAGCCAGAGTGCGGCGGATGTCTGCCTTGAGGCGGTAAAGGCCGCGAACAGACTTGGAATATTCGTGTCCTGCGACCTCAACTACAGGAAGAACCTTTGGAAATATGGCAAGACCGCGGCTGAGGTTATGCCGGCCCTCGTGGAAGGCTGCGACCTCATCCTTGGCAACGAGGAGGACGCCGAAAAGGAGTTCGGTATCAAGCCGGAGGGATTCAACGCCGAACAGACGGATGGAGCCATTGACCAGAGTCGTTTTGAGAGCGTCTGCAGACAGCTTATGGCAAGGTTCCCGCGCTGCAAGAAGGTGGCCATCACCCTGCGCGGCTCGATCAACGCCAACCACAATACCTGGGGCGGGGTAATATTCAATGGAGAAAGACTCTTCCAGTCCCGCCGCTATGACATCACACACATCGTAGACCGTGTCGGCGGAGGAGACTCGTTTATGGGCGGACTCATCTATGGCCTCCTGACCTACAAGGATGACCAGCAGGCGATTGACTTCGCCGCGGCGGCATCTGCGCTGAAGCACACCATTTTCGGTGACTTCAACCAGGTCAGCGTCAAGGAAGTGGAGAATCTTATGAAAGGAAACGGCTCAGGCCGTGTGTCAAGATAATTTTACGGATATGTCAAAATACAGAAAGCTTGAGACCTTGACGGCGATGAAAGAGACGGGAATAGTCCCGGTCTTCTTCAACAATAATGTGGAAATCGCCCAAAACGTTGTCAAGGCCTGCTATGAAGGCGGCATCAGGGCCTTTGAGTTCACAAACCGCGGAGACTTCGCGATCGAGGTTTTCAAGGAGTTGTCCAAGTTCGTTTTGGCCGAGTGCCCCGGGCTTATCCTCGGTGCGGGAACCATTCTGGACACTCCAACGGCAGCTCTATACATTCAGATGGGCGCGAACTTCATCGTGTCGCCGTCTCTGAACCCGGAGGTCGCCAGACTGTGCAACAGACACGGGATTCCTTACACCCCTGGATGCGGAAGCGTCACCGAGATCTGCAACGCGCAGGAACTCGGCTGTGACCTCGTGAAGGTCTTCCCTGCCGGAAGCGTAGGCGGACCGAAGTTCGTGAAGGACGTTCTCGCACCTCTGCCTTGGTCTATGATCATGGCCACAGGAAGTGTGGAGCCGACCGAGGAGAATCTCTCGGCCTGGGCCAAATCCGGAGTCACCTGCGTCGGGATGGGCTCTAAACTGTTCCCGAAAGAGATGATCGCGGCCGGAGAATGGTCAAAAATCACCGATTTGTGCAGATCAGCGCTGAAATTTTTCAAATAATCTCAAAAAGTTTTTGGAATTAAGAAAATATTCGTACATTTGCAGTCCGAAAAAACAAGAGCAACCGCTTACGGGTCGTTATCAAATGTGCGTAATGTTGCCACAAAATTTATTGAGAGATGGATTTGATTAAAGTTGTAGAACAGGCTTTCGCTAACGAGAAAGTCGCTACGTATCCAAAATTCAAGGCCGGTGACACAGTTACCGTAACCTACAGAATTAAGGAAGGTGACAAGGATAGACTCCAGAAGTTCAGAGGCGTGGTTATCCAGCTTAGAGGCGCTACCCCTCAGACAAAGACCTTCACAGTCCGCAAGATTTCAGGAGGTATCGGAGTTGAGAGGATTTTCCCGATTCAGTCACCATTCATTGACAGCATTGAACTGAACAAGGTCGGCAAGGTTCGCAGGGCAAGAATCTTCTATCTGCGTCAGCTTTCCGGTAAGAAGGCAAGAATCAAGGAAAAGAAGCTTGCCATAGTTAAGGAAGAGCAAGCATAGTCCTTGTAGAGATAAAGTCGGAGCGGGTCTCCGACAAACTGGTCCCCTAGCTCAACTGAATAGAGCATTTGACTACGGATCAAAAGGTTACAGGTTTGAATCCTGTGGGGATCACAAAGATGCGAGGCTATTGAACACAATCAATAAGTCTCGCATTTGTTTTGCGGAATTAGCTCAGTTGGTAGAGCGTTGGCTTCCCAAGCCGAAGGTCACGAGTTCGAGCCTCGCATTCCGCTCAGAGAAAACGGCAAAGGTAATCTACCTTGGCCGTTTTTGTTTTACAAAAGACGGTATATTCTGTACACGGAAAGGCCTTCGCACGTACATTTTCTATCCCGTAAAACAACTGAAGATCGCTCTTACGGGTATGCAGAACTTTGCGCACCTAAAACAGCTTCCATTTGATAGACAACAAGTTGGCGTTCCAGGTGCGCTCATATTCGCACACCTAAGAGTCGGAGACCCCGGCACAGAGCGTTCTATCGGTGTTCCGGACTTCCAGGTGCGCGTGGTTTACCGCACCTGAAACGCCATTGACCTGACAGTCAGCGAACTGCTCTTTCAGGTGTGACACCTGAGTGTTATGGGCATATCATAGAATAGTCTGCGGGGCCTAGGGGCCACGCTATATGTCTCGCAGATCTTAAAGGTACGTGTTGCCATTTTGCAAAACGGCGGCATACGATTATGCTTCCACGCCATTGTGAGGCCGGGCCGTATGCCACCTACGGATCCGGAAACCATAGGCGGCATATCCACAGGCCTCTCGCTGTACTCAGGGAGGGTTTGTTTGCCGCCATATTCACATAATGCTGGTGTCGCCAGCTCGTATATAATTGTTCGGCGACTGCCTGCACGCCAGATTAGTCAACTGCTATATAGTTACCATAGTTAAAGATAACATTGAGACAGGTTATGCCAACTTCATCCCGCTTTGGACTTTCGGTCTGATGTATTAAGCGCTTACTGATTTAGCAAAAGAACTTCAATGTAAGACTCTGTGAAAGCCATAGTGACGAAGAAAATTTCCAACACTATGTCTTTCAATAAATTACGATAAAAGAAAAGTTAGACGGAAAACTTCAGGTAAAACTATTATCAGATAACTTTGTCAGTAAAGAACACAAGTTATGGATCATAGAACCATCACACGAAAGAATAATGCGGGACATCTCATCCTGTCCGCGCTTCTCCTATGCCAACCCTTGATTCTTTCAGCGATAAATCCGCAAAGGGAATATTCGGTTCCTATTGAGGAACGAGGGAAGAACTTTGAAGAGTTACAGGTGGAGACCACAGATGGCTTTAAGATAAACGTATGGCATTTGCCATCGGAAAATGGGACGCCTCTGATCATTTCCGAATCAGATGCCGGGAATATGGGCGACTGGGTGCATCTTGGGCGATTCCTGCAATTGTACGGCATCGATGTCTGGCTCTATGACTATCGTGGTTTCGGCGCAAGCTCAGACTTCTCCATCGAACGGAACCAGTTGTTCCACACGGAATTTGTCTCGGACCTGTCAGCGGTCTCGAACTATGTATATTATCGAACTGGAAAGGTTCCCTACCTTATGGGAATATCAATGGGCTCGCTGATAGTGGATGAGTTTCTGAAGAAAACTGACATCCCTGTAAACGGCTTGATCTTCGATGGCTATGTCGGCGATCCGAACAAATGGGTGAAAAGGTTAAAACAGCTGAAAGGGAAAACAGTGAATATTCCCAACGGATATGTCTATTCCAAGCCTAAAAGACGGAAAGTCAAAATTTTATACATAGTTGCGACAGAAGACAGTTTCTCATTGCCGGAGGACATCCCTTATAGGAAATCGAAAGACACTCAAATAAAGACATTCGACTGCGGTCACATTATGGCCTTCTGGGACAACACGATGGACTATGTCACGGCAATAGTGGATTTCATTAATCGCACAAGAGAATATAGTACGGAACTTTCGGTCACTACGATGGTTGGTGAGCTATGTCGAACCACAGGCTCAGTGACCAGAACGGAGAAGTCGGCAAAAATCAATCCAAAATATTCTTAGATAATCAGTTATGAAAAAGTATCCACTAAAAAGATGGCTGATGAATATGTTCCCATATTCAACGGCAGTGCTCTTGTGTCTGGCAAGCGCCATTTCTTGTGAAAACAAGACTCAGACAAATTCATTTGACTACAGAGATTTTGAGAATGCGCCTACTCTGTCGCTGTCAGAAGTATTCGAGCCGATAAGATTCATCCCCCTTAAGACGGACGAGGCCTACAATCTTTCAAACATCATTAAGGTTTGTATGTCGGAGGATTCCTTTTATCTTCTGACCGTCAATCCACTCGGAATATTCCGCTTCGCGCTTGACGGCTCCCTGATCTCAACAATATCTGTGGAGGGTCGCGCCGAGGGTGAATATCTGATTCCGACGGACATCGCTTACAGCAAAGCGGACAATGTCTTGTATGTCGCGGACATCGCCAAGGGAATAATGAAGTTTTCCAGTGATGGCACATATCTTTCAACTATCTCTACGACTACAAAGTACAAAAACAGGCAATTTGTGGTGTCCGATTCCGGATCAATAATCGAGAATGTGTTGAACATCATTGGGAATGAGCGTGATGCAATAGTTGAACTAAGCCAGGAAGGTGACACACTCAGTTATATTCCGAATACTTTCTTCTTTGACTGCGAGAGCCCATTCGCGCTTCCGAACCATCATTCCCTACGGAAGTACGCCGATGAGATATTGTACAATCCGGCGTGTAGCGACACTATCTATTCGTACAAAGCTGGACGGTTGACCCCGAAATATTCATTCTTCTTCCCTCACTCTGTCACAAAGGAAGACTTGAGGGACTTCAACAGCAATGTCTCCGACACGCAGTTTATCGTGGAATATGCGGAAGACAACAAAAATCTCTATCTCAGCATCTTTGACAGGAACTGGGATTATAAGCACTTTGTTCTGAAAAAGTCTGACGGAATCATTTACAAGGGAGATTTCAGGCTCTCTGACAGTTTTGGCACAGAATTCAGCCCGAGATGGCAATGCGAGGGTTGGCTGATTGATGTTCTTGATCCTTCGACTATTAACTATGCATACTACCGGGACATCACCGATGAGGCCCGTCAGAAAGCATACACCTACCTGTCATCCGTTGGCGTGGATGGAATCACTGCCGAATCGGATCCGATCATTATGCTCGCAAAGACTAAGAAGCTGTTTTGAATTGTTTGTTTGAAGGTTTGAGAGTGAAAAACTTCAGTTTCGACCGCTTCTTCCAAGGAAGATAGCGGTGCTATCTGACTGAAGAAGCGGGAAGAAAATGAAGATTTTTCACCTCAAAGAACATTTCAAACAATTCAAAACAGCTTCTAAATAGTTTGTCCGGTAAACAAGCGTTTCACCGGAGAAACGGCTGTCATCTCCCGCTTTGTCCGGGCAGAGAGGCTTTTACCGGAGGAAATATGTTATTTGCAAACTTTATCCGGGCAAAGGCACTTATACCGGAGAAAAGTCTGACAATCTGGCGGCAGGACGGGAACGGAATGTCAGGCAGTAAGACGGGAGCGGAGCCAGATTCCGAGGTTGGTGTCGTGCTCGGTCAGGCCGAGTTTGCGGCGGATGTCACTGCTGATTATGTAGTTGCGCTTCTTCTTGAGATAGTTGCCGACATCCTTGCCTTTGAGCCCGAGGACATAGAGGCAGCAATAGCCGATCTCCCAATCCGTCAGGCCGTGGGACTTCAGCTCGGACACGAATCCGGGATGGCTGTCACGGAAGAGCACCATCGTGGAACGCAGGAAATCATCCTGATCCGAGACCAGGCGGTCAAGCTCAGCCTCCGCTGCCCTGTCGAATGAGCAGTCCGAGGAAAGCCTGGACGCTAAGAACTTGTCCAGCACCGACATCCTTTCCCGGATTATGGCCAATGCCTCATCGTCCGGCTTACCCATCAGCTCTCGGTGGGTTCTTCTGAACAGCCTTACGACAACAACCAGAACCGCAATCACAATGACGACCAAAAGGCAAAGCAGCCAGATGGACTTGCCACGGTCCACAATCGCCTGCTTGTCGGTATAACGCTCCTCGATGATCTTCTGTCTCTGAAGGGCAAGGGTATCCTTGTGGACAGAGGCGGCGTTCTGATCGATTATATTCTTGTAATAAAGGGCTTTCTCTTTCATCGCCTCATCCCCAGACGTGGAATAATAGTCAACCGCGATGTTGATTATGCTGTCGGAGGTGATCTCCATTCCGACCTTTTCCAAAGCGATCGTGTAGAGCAGGGCGTGGCGGGCACGGAGTTCCTTCGTGCCAAGCAAACTACGGTCCAACGAGTCAAGCTCGACGAACGCGCTGTCAGGCTGTGTCTCCAACTTTGCCTCGGCCTCATCGAGAAAACGTTCCGCCAGACTGAACGAGCGGCCGCAGGAAGCAAAGCACAAGGCAATGACAGCAAGGAATATGATGGTTTTGGGCCTCATCGGGTTCTAAGATAGCAAAAAATCGTGAGATGTAAGACTTTGTAATGAGCCAAAATTAGCCGATAAGAACATAGTAAGTTAACTGTCAATATGTTATCATAAAATAAATAGCGATCAATTCTTGCTGATGTAAAACTATTTCCGGATAATTTTGTTAAAAAGGACATCAGTTATGAGAATCAGAAGACTATTTGCCGGAGCTGCAGTTGGCGCGGTCTGCGTGCTGGTCTCCGCTCACAGTTCGGTCGCCGGGTATGTCGAAGTCAGTATTGTAGAGACAGAGACAGCGGGGAGGCCAGGGCAGACCTTCCGACAGGAGCAGGAAGCGAGCGAAGTTCTGGGGCAGGAGCAGGGGCAGGGACAAGAGCAGGGACAGGAACCGGATGAGGCTCAGGAGCAGGAATGGAAACAGGAGCTGGAACAAGAACAGGAAAGAGCGGACACACTGAAGGCGGCAGTGTTCACCGGAAGAAGTGTCAAGCATTTCAGCGACCACCAGAAATTCTACCTGAACAAGGAAGACCGGAACTCTCACGCGACCGCGCTGGAGACGCTCAAACTAATCCCCGGAATCCTGGTCAAGGACGATGAAGCCACACTTCTGAACAGCAAAGGTCTGACGATCCTCCTCAACGGACTGCCGACCACCAGCGCTTCCCTATCCCTGCTCACCCCGGCGGACATCAAAAGCATCGACTTCTACCAGAACGCCCCGGCAAGATATTCATTCGCCGGCAGCGGCTCGATGGTCAACATCATCACCCGAAGACCCGGAATCGGCGGCAGCCTGATGCTGAACCTAAAGGAGGCGGTCACAACCCCTTGGGGCAACAACGCCGTCTCCTACCGCCAAATCCTGAAAAACACGATGATCGGCATTGAATATTCCGGGAAACCAAGCAAGAGCGGCGGATACGGCATTGACGAATTTCTTGAATATGAAGCCGGCGGCAATCGTTACACAAAAGAGAAAAAAGGTCTGGACACGGACTTCACACGGAACCGGCACAATGTCACGCTGGAACTGGTCAGGATGAAAGACGAGAATAGCGCCCTGAAAGCACAAATCACGTTAGGCTACGAGAAAAAGGACTGGCCCGTAAGCCAAAGCGCCCTCAAAACCGTCACGAATCTGACAACCCAAGAATCCACGACATCTGAAGTAACTGACCACAAGGACGATTGGTCCGAATATCTCTCCCCGGCACTCGACATCTACTGGAACCGCAGATTCTCCGACAGACACGAACTGTCTGTAAACTTCGTCGCCACCGCCTACGACACCAAAAGCCGCAAAGGGTTTTATGAATATGCCGGAGCGACTCCCCTGTTATCCTCGACAAGCCTGACCGAAGGGCGGAAATATTCAGGAATCATTGAGGCCGTCTATGGATGGACGCTGTCCGAGAAACATAAGCTTGGTTTCGGAGCCAGAACCACAGCCAGCCTTGCCGAGCAAAACAGTGGTAACGGAGAAGTCACCGTCCGTTCGGACATCAACACCGATCTCGGCAGGCTGTGGTGTGAATATTCAGGAAACGCAGGAGGATTCCGCTATTCTGTCGGAGCGGCTATGGAACATTTCAGCTACGAAACCAAGGCATCCGGAAGGCACGACTACATCTATTTCCGCCCGCTGATCCAGCTAAGCTACATGTTCAACGATCACTCCTCGATGTATTTTAATTACTCAAGCAATACTTCGACTCCGAAGATCGGATGGATGGGCGATGCGTCATACTACAAGGATGACAAATGGCTCGTAAGGAGTAACCCTGAACTCGGAAGTTACACAACAAGGGATGCGAAGATCGGATATTCATTCAACAATTCGTGGCTCTATATCAACCCGTACTTTCTTATCTATCACAATGATAATCAAATAATTCCGATTTTCAGCCACACAGACGGGCTGCTTGTTGAAAGGGATGAGAACTCGGGAAATATGATTGCCGTGATGGCCGCTCTCGGAGGCAGGATCAAGCCCTTCAGGAATATTCCTCTCTCGCTTACCGTCTATGCCATGTACAACGACCAAAGGTTGACAGGAGGCGGTGCGGACAGATCGGTCAAGAGCCTTGGCGGAATGGCGATGTTGAGATATTCAGGAAAGAAATGGACAGCCGAGGCCATGTACAACCAGCCCTTCAAATCGATCAGCGACATCGGGATCTCGAAGGGCGAGAACTACGGTTACTTTGAGTTCGCCCGCAGGATCGGAAAGAACCTCCGCATCGGAGCCGGAATGCGCTACCCGTTCTACCATTGGAAAGTCAGTGAGGAAACCGCGCCCGGATCGCTCGTGACAATGAAAAACACAAGCAGGATGACCAGCCAGAAAAACACGGTCATCCTTACTTGTGTCTATAATTTCTCCTACGGAAAGGAAGTCCGGGCCGTCGATCAGAAAATCAGGAACACTGACAACGACTCGGGACTGTTCTAAAGCGATTATTTGAACACAGGATAGGATGCGGACATCACCCAATGGCGAAGAGCCACATCCGGCTTGGTCGGAAGGATATCCTTCGACATCGCGGCGAACTCCTCCGCACCTTTGCTGAGAGCCTCGGCGAAGCTTACCGCAGTCTCACCGGTCGAGGCGACCGCCACAGGACCGTCCTTCATCTGCTCCAATGTGAGCAGACTTCCGGTTGTCACTTTCCAAACGGTCCCGGCCTTCTTATCATTGGCCACGACAACTCCAGCCTTGGAGGCATTGCAGACGGTGTTGCCATAAACGTTACGTATGTTGCCTATCTTACTGTAACCGACAGCACTGCAATACGTTCCGTTGGACTTGATACTCTCAATCGTGGAGTAGCAGTTCACGACGAAACTATTATTGCCGACAAACCCGACAACACCGCCGATGTTGTTGTTGCTCGACTCGATACGCTCGATCCAACTGTAGCAGTTGATGACATAGTGCCCCTGTGCCACCGCACCGGCCACACCACCACAGTTCTCGGATTTCGTCGCGTCAGCGGCAAGGATCTTTCCGCCGAGGTTGGCGGAGTTCACGATGACTCCCGTGTTCATTCCGGAGATGCCTCCGATGCAGGAGGCTCCATCCTTTCCCGTCAGAGTTCCTCTATAGAATGCGCCGTCAATCAATCCGTTGTTGGTTCCGGCCACTCCGCCAAGATTCTTGAATGATGACGTGAATGAAGCCTCCACAGAAATATTCATTATCGTTCCGGCGTTGACACCGATCAGACCGAAAGAATAGTCGTCAGTCTCATTGGCAGCCGTTATCCCGGACAGTTTATGCTCCCCTCCGTCAAGCACACCGTCAAACTGTTTCCAGATTGAAAACTGCTTCTCAGAGAAATCAATGTCATTGAGAATCTTGTAGTACGCGGACCTTGAGAACTCCGGTGACTCTTCAGCCGGATCCATCGACGCGGCGATCTCATTCCAATCCGAGACGCTGTTGACAAGGTACGGTTCCTCTGCGGTGCCCTTTCCTTCCACCTCGTCAGGAATGTACGTGACGGCAGCCGTCACCTTCACCGGACAATGGTCCGACGGATAGATGCTCCCGTAAAGACTGTCATCCACCTTGTAGGACTTGACATCAATCTCTCCGTTCACATAGATGTAATCTATACGTCTGCTCTCCTGGGAAAGATCCACTGACGGATTATGGCTCTGGAATGTCCCTAATGGTCCGAAGACCTTGTCCGAAGGGGCAGCCGACCTGGAATCAGACCAGTAAGAACGGAAAACCTGCGAAGCCTGGTCGGAAGGAGAAGCGTTCATATCACCGACAATGACGGACGGCATCCCTTTAGGATTGTACATTTTCGCGCGCTCCACAAGAAGCGCCGAGGCCTTCGCCCTCGCATCCGAAGAGAGAGGAGCGTGGGTCACCATCATAAAGAATGATTTATTGTAGATTCTGTCCTTTACAACAGCACAGGCCGCCACCCTATGGTAGGCTTTCTCGTCCCAACCGTAACTGATGATATCCGGGGTCTCCGACAGCCAGAAATAGTGTCTGTCAGTCAATTCAAAACGTTCCGGGTTCCAGGCCAGTCCGACAGCCTCGCCGCCACGGGCGTCCTGAGAGTCCCTGCCGACAAACCACCACTCGTACTTGCCTCCCTTGTTCCCGACAAGCACAGGCAATTCATTCTGTATGGTCGCGTCAGCCTCCTGAAATCCGAATATGTCGAAATCATTATCCACGATTGACCGCGCCAGGACTTCACGTCTGGAAGTCCAGGAATATTCAGCTACACCCTTTGTGGATATCCAAAGATTATACGAGCCGATTGACAGTTCCTCACCCTCCTTGCCTGGTTCGTCGCCAGGTTCTGGTGTGTCATCATCCGACTGGGCATATTCAGTGTTCAGGACTGTCGGAAAGTCGTCCTGACAGGCCGTGAACGACAGGCAGGCCAGCGAAAGAGCGAATAATGTTATCTTGTTCATAATTGATTATTTCTGATAATTGATATGTCCAGGGTTCTGTCCGTACTGCCCCCACGCTGACTCAGCCGGTCCTGAAACTCCAGGGAATGATATTGAATATACCTTAAGGACATCAGCCGCGGCGTCCTTGCCCACAAAGTACGACGCTCCGTCCACTGATGAGATGGTAGGCGAGCCGTCGATGCTGTCAGCCACTTTTCTCTCGTACACGACAGACGCCGCTGTCCCGCCGTCCTTCAAAACGTGATAGACACCATCCATCGTGCAGAAATGAATCTGACCGAGATTGTCTATCGCGGGCACGCTCTGGCTCTGCGACTCCAATGAATATGACCACCTTACGGAGCCATTTGCCGCATTCAGCGCATAAAGGTTGTACGGAGCCGCCTTGTCCGTGATCACATACACCGTCTGGCCGTCAGCGCTCAGCGATGCACCGGTCCTGTTGAAGCCGGCGTCAAGAGTCTGGGTCCATTTGGCGGTCTTGACAGTCTTCGGATCAACGGCGGAGCAGTCAAAGCAGGCGATGTTCCAGGTTCCATTCTTAATTGTTCCGACAACATAGACACAGCCATCAGCGTCGATGCAGATCTGATTCTGGTTGCCCGTCAAGATGCCACCTGGAGTCAATGACGCGTCGTAAGGCACCGCTGACCAAGTGAAATCAGGGTCTGAGACCATAAGACCATAGCCATAGTTGCCGCTCAAGGACATAACAGCTGTGTTGTTCTTCAGCAACGCGGCGGCTGAATTGACTCCACCTTTGGACGGAGTCACCGTGGCGATGACCTTGCCGGTGTTCTTGTCAAAGGCCTTGAGGCTTCCTGACGTGCCTCGGTTGCCGACAGCGACAAAGTCAGGCGTGATCGCAGGAGTCATAAACGAAAGTCTTGCACCCTGAGCGTATGCCGTCGTGTTTTTCCATAGCGGAGTCGTCCCGTCGGAGCCGTCAAAGCAATACATAACGGACTTGGAGGTCGCCGGACCGCCTACGCCATTGGCCGCCCAATAGACTTTACCGTCGGAATCAACGGACGGATATGCCACATAGCCTTTAGCATAAATGCCGTCATTCGCCTCGGCGTCATATTCCCAAACCTTGTTTCCAAGAATGTCCAGGGCCAGGATCCTGCCGTCACCGGAGGCAAAGAATATGTTTCCCATTCCGCTCACAGCCACGACAGACGCCGGGCAGTTTGCCGAACCGGAAGCCACTGGAACCGACCAGTTTACAGTAAAGTCATTGACATCCGCTCCACGGACGAACAAAGCCTTTGTCAATGAGGACTCCGCGCCCCTGTCATCCACGACAGTCAGAGTGACCTTGAATATTCCCGCGGACGCGAAAGTGAACGACGCCTGCGCGCCTTCCGCTGTCGTTCCATCCGGGAACAGCCATTTCCGTGAAATCACCTCACCATCCTCATCCTTCGATTCATCAGTGAATGTCACAGAATCCCCGGCCTTGACCGAAAGCGGTGAATATGAGAACGCAGCCACAGGAAGAACGTTCGCCGCGAGAACCTTGATGACATTCTCGGCCGTAGCCTTGTTGCCGTCCGCTCCCCAGACTGTAAGTTTGACCGTATATTCACCCGGAGTCTTGTACAGGACCGGATCAGGGTTGGCATCCTCGGACCAGTTCCCTTCTCCAGAGAATCCGAAATGCCAGAAGTATCTCGCGACCTCAGTACCTTCCACCTTGGTCGTGTTATTGAAATTGAGGTATGTCTCACCTGCCACGATGTCACCCTCGACTTCGTATGTGAACGAAGGATCCAGTTCAGAAGTATAAACCGGCTCGCCTTCCTCTTTCTCGGAGCAGGCCATCGCGACCGCGCCGAGCAGTATCGCTGTTAAATATTTTAAGCTTTTCATTATCTTGTCATTAACGTTTTCCAATAGATCTCAGATGTTTGTCCATCTCAACCGGGTAATCGCACTGGACCATATCCAGTCCTGCGCCCACAAACTTGTCTATCAATGTCGTGTTTCCTTCCTTGAAAGCCTGACCGTTGTCATCAAGAATGTTGGTGATTGTAAGTCCGGCAGCCCCTGCCGTCCTGAGCCACGAGATATCGCTCTGCAATGTGGCCGTGGAGATCTGGACGAAATAGAACGGACGGAAAGATGTCATCGCCGCAAGCTGCTTGCTGCTGTTCGCGTGTGGAGAGATGATTGCCGGGCAAGGCTGTTCCGTAAGCCATTTCGCGTTGGAAGTACCTGAATTGCCGACATAGAACTGAACCCTGTCCAGACATCCGCACTCCTTCACGACATCATAGATCTTTGAGATCATCTCTATGTCCTTGTCCGTGTCGGAGCATTTGTCCAGATTGAACCATACCTTTCCCCTTAGTTCCGTCAGGACATCCTTCAATGTCGGGACAATCTGGTCCGAGACCTTTCCGTCCGTGGTCTTGATGCGGTACTTCTTGATCTCTTCGTACGTGAACTGACTTATATACCCTCGGTCAGAGGCATAGGAACTGTAGTCCGTGAAACGGCTCAGATAGTTATCGTGCAGACAGATTACAACCCCGTCTTTAGTCACCTGGGCGTCAGTCTCGATGAAATCCACGCAACCAGACTCCACGCATTTCCGGAAACCGGCAAAAGAGTTGGGAGCATATTCGTAGCCGGCATCGACATTGCCACGGTGAGCCATAATCCAGACTTTTCCTTTGTTGAAATTCTGGCATCCCCAACTAAGGCTTTCCCCCTCGACCTTGACTGTCCGAGACATATTCAAGGTCTTGCCTCCGGTCATTGAGACCTCTGCCTTGACCTCATACTCTCCGTCGGCGGAATATTGATGGACAGGAGACAGACTTGTCTCTGTGGTTCCATCGCCGAAGTTCCACGACACAGACTGGATTCCAGGCACAGATGTCACTCCGAACGTCACCTTTTCCATTCTGGCCGGCCAGACATTGCTGACAAGGACCGCGGCTTCCGTGTCCGAGACCGTCACCTTTGCCGTCACCTCCTTCATTCCGCCCGCTTTCAATGTCAGGTATGCCTGAACGTTATAAGACCCTGCATATCCATAGATATGGGTGACGGAGGAAGCTCCATCGGAACTTTTTGTGCCATTGTCTCCGAATGTCCAAAGGATCGACCTGACATCGTTCTCCGCCTCAAGGACAGAGAAGGTCACCGTCTCCCCTTTCAGCGGAGATTCTGGAGTCCAGACTATCTCGTAGCCCTCAGAGACCGGAGAATCCGGCTCACCGGAGGTTCCCGAACACCCGGAGATGACAACGGCCAACGCCGGGATGAGATATATCAGTTTAGTTGCCATAACCAGGATTCTGATAAAGTCCATCCGGATTCTGGATCCGCTCATTGTAAGGGATAGGAAGCAGCAGATCCTTAAGGCCGAAATTGCTGTTGATGGCATTGTAGTGGGCGATCATCTCCTCTCTGGAATACATCCTGAGGACATCCTGCCACCTGAGCCCCTCCTGCATAAACTCGTGCAGACGCTCATCATAGATTCCTTGGCGAAGGTCGGCTCCGGACCAAGCAGGAAGCCCTGCCCTCGCGCGGACCATATTCATCCAAGTCCTCGCCTCGTCTGCATTGCCCTGCCAATAGCAAGTCTCGGCAAGCATCAACGCGACATCAGCGTACCGCAGGACAACCCAATTATTGCCTCCGAAACCATCGGTGCCGCAATCGAGGTCAACATATTTCATAGTATGGTAATATGTCTGGCCGGCGGTCTCGAAGCGGCGCAGGAAACCTTTGCGGACATCCCCGTCCTCAAACGAGTCGTACACGGCTGAAGTGGTGATGTTCTGCATATTACCAAGTTTCTTCGATGTGACTCCGGTGCTGTTTGGACCGAACAGCCAATTCCAAGACGAGCTCAAAGACTCGTTCCCTTGAATGCAGTTGATCTGGAATATGTTCTCGGGGCACCCCTTCTGCGTGCTGAGTGACCAGATGTCTGAATATCTCACATCGGTCAGGCTGCTGAACTTCCTCAGATCCCAAGCCTTCCTAAGGTTCGTCTCCGCTGATTTGAGCAGGTCATCCTTCCCGCCGGCGAAATCCTCATCACAGGCCTGCTGAAGGAATACTTTTCCCAACAGGGCATAAGCGGCCGCCTTGCTGGCCCTTCCGCACTCTGACGCGGACGGGAAATCCATAATCGGACTCGATACCACTGCTTCAAGGTCCTCGGCGATGGCTTTATAGACATCCGCCTTGGGTGCCCTGACATTGTTGGCCTTGACCTCGGATGTCGTCGTGAGATCCTTCAGCACAAGAGGGACATCCCCCCACTCCGTAACAAGATAGAAATATGTCAACGCCCTGAGGAACCGTGCCTCCGCCTCGCAGACATCTCTGGTGTCAGCCGACTGCCACGTCACATCATCAATGTGCGCAAGGACCTTGTTCGCCCTTGAGACAGTCTTGTACATCTGAGCGTAACGATTATAGACATAAGAGTTCTCCTCCGTCAGCGTGAAGTTGTAGAACTGGTACGGGATTCCGCTCACGGCACCGGCGTCCTTGACGATTGTGGCGTTGGCTCGAACATCCGTGAAGTAGTGGTTGTAAGTGAAATAATAACTCTGGGTAAGTGCCGAGTATATTCCATTGACAGAGGTTTCCACATCACTCTCCGTCTTGTAGAAGTTTCCTGTGGTCACGGAGTTAGGATCATATTCATCCAGGAAGTCACAGGAGCCAAGAGCCGCCACCGCGAACACACTTATCAATATATTTCTTGCTTTCATAATGTAATCGTTTAAAATGTCAGATTAAGTCCGGCGGACCAGATTCTGGACAGAGGATAGCATCCCCAGTCGAATCCTGGCATAAGGTTGCTGCTCTTGTAGGACACTTCCGGATTGTAGCCACGGTAAGGAGTGATGGTGAACAGATTGTCGCCGCTCAAGTAAATACGGCAGGATGCGATCTTTATCTTCTCCATCCATTTTGAAGGCAATGAATATCCAAGGGTGACATTCGTGCACCTGAAATATGAAGCGTCCTCAACATAGTAAGACGAAAGCTTCAGCGAACCGTTTGTCGTGGATATTCTGGTTGCTATAGGAACATTGTTCCTACCTGGCTCTGCATCGGAGATGTAGCGGTCCTTCGCGATGGCGTACTGGTTGGACGATCCTTCCATATTATAAAGGTAATAGTCCTGGAAGTTGATCACTTCCCCACCGTATGAATACGAGAAGCTTGCCGCAAGATCAAAGCCGTTCCAGCTGAGGTTTGTGGAGAAACCGCCCGTGAAATCAGGATAGGCATCCCCGATGATGGTCTTGTCGTCAGTGTTGATGACTCCGTCCCCGTTCTGGTCTTTCCAGATGACGTTACCGTAGGAAAGGTTGTCCAATGAATATGATCCCACCGCAGGTCCCTTGAGGACATACCCCTCAGGGAACTTGTTGCCGTTGGCAACGTACACCTTCCTGTCCAGCAGCGCGTTGGCATAGTCGGCCTCCGACATTATGCCGATCGCCTCATAGCCATAGAACGAGCCTATAGGGTAGCCCTTCTTGGTGATATGTGAGCCCACGGACCTCTCTGTGACAGATATGATGTCGTCCAGACCACCCATATCCACAACCTTGTTCCTGTTCACGGAAACGTTGGCGCTTAAGTTCCAGTCCACCTTACCTGTGAGGATCCTTGTGTCCAATTGGACATCGAAACCACGGTTGCGGATCTTCGCCCCGCTCATATTGGTTGTTGTGGATGTGGAGCCGGAGATCACGGAGATCGGAGCCTTGTACAGGATGTCAGAGGATATTGAGTTGTAATAGTTCGCTATCACATTGATCCTGTTGTCCAGAAATCCGAGATCCACACCGATGTTGGTCTGGGTCGTGGTCTCCCAGCCAAGCGCGGTGTCTGTAAAAGCCCCCTCGGCGGTCGCGGAGACAGCCGTGTTGCCGAACGCATAGCCACCTGTGGAGATCGACGCGATGCTGGAGTAGTTTCCGATGTTGTTGTTGCCGCTCTTTCCCCAGCTGGCACGCAGCCTGACGGATGCGATATCGTCAAGTTTATCCTTCAAAAAAGGCTCATTGGACAATGTCCATCCGGCCGAAACCGAAGGGAAGAATCCATACCTGTTGTCAACTCCGAAGCGTGATGATCCGTCAGCCCTGACTGTACCGGTAAGCGCATACCTTCCGTCATAGGACCAGTTGAGACGGGCGAAGTAGGACAAAAGCGCCCACGCAGCCTTTCTGGTACTGTAGAGAGAGATGTCAGATGCGTTAGTTCCGTGAGCGGTGACCTCGTGGATCCTGTCATTGGCGAATCCTTTCGCCTCGACACCAACGCGGTCGTAGGTCTTCTTCTGCATCGTGTAACCTGCCAGAGCGTTGATGCGGCTCTTGCCGAAGTCCTTCTTGTAATCCAGTGTGAACTCACTAAGTTTGTCAACGTCATACACGGATGTCGTCCTTCCAACATTGTATGCGGACAGCGCCGAACTGTAGGCAGGAGCGCCATCACGGCCTATACTCATCGGACGATAATAGAAATAGCGGTAATTGTACCACTGCTGTCCGAGCCGGGCCTGGAACTTCAAGTCCTTAAGAATCTCGTAAGTGAAATTGACATTGAGATTGTGCCTTGAACTTTTCTCACTGATGTCCAATTCGTTGGCTATCACAAGAGGGTTTTCCGGGAAGTTGATGCCCCAGTCGTCACGCATCTTGATCATCGCGCTTCTGGCATAATCACCGTTCTCGTCATAGGCCGGCAGGTTCGGCAGGTACATCAGCGCACTCTGGATGATGCCGTCATTGATCATTCGGCCTTCGGCCTGAACCACCTTGTTCTTGGCATCATACATTGAATATGAAAATTCCGCCGAGAGCCTCTTGGTCAACTTAACATCCAGATTGAGTCTGGCGTTTGTCCTCTTGTGGTTTGACGGGGAGATGATACCGTCCTGGTTCATATACCCGATGCTGGCCATATACCTTACATTCTTGGTACCCCCTGTAGCGGAGACATTGTGCCTCATCATTCCGGCGTTTGAGAACACAAGATCCTGCCAGTCCGTATTGTACTGCTGCTTTACAGGAGTAAGAGTCGTGAAATCAAAGAACATAGGATGGATACCCACTTCCGAGAGTGAGAAACCTTTCGCCGCCCTTACGGTGTTGTCGTCATTCGGGCTCCACTCCACACCTGCGGCGGTAGCGCGGAGACGGTATGAATTGTTTCTGGCGGCGATGTACAAGTCACGGAACTGGTCAGCGTCAAGAAGTTTCACCTTCCTGTCAAGTTGCTGGATCCCGTAAGAGAAATCGTAGGAGATCTTAGCCCTGTCACCCTCCTTGCCACGCTTGGTCGTGATCAGGACAAGACCGGAAGCACCTCTGGATCCGTAGATCGCGGCGGAGGCGGCATCCTTCAGGACATCGATGCTCTCGATGTCGTTCGGATTGATATAGACATCCTCGGAGGCCGGATAGCCGTCAATCACGTACAACGGCTCGGAACTGGCTGAAAGAGAGTTCACTCCACGCACACGGATCTGCACACCCTGTCCCGGAGCGCCGCTTGTCTGATGGACTTCCACGCCGGCCACCTTTCCGACAATCGACTGCCCCAAAGTCGGAGATGTAAGCGACAGTTCCCCTGCCTTAATCTGCGCGACGGAACCTGTGAAGTCGCTTTTACGCATAGGGGTGTAGCCGACTATCACAGATTCCTCAAGCGACTGCATATTGTCACCAAGGACAACATCCAGTGTCTGCCTGTCGGCCGGCACACTGACACGCATATCCGCGAAGCCAAGACACAGAAACATCAGCTCCGACTCTCCGTAAGGGACCTCGATGCTGTACTTTCCGTCCAAATCGGATGACACACCATCATTAGTGCGAGGATCCACAACGGCGACTCCAGGCAAAGGTTGTCCGGACTCATCCCTGACCACACCGGTGATGGTCTTCATTGTAACCGGCGTGTCTTTTCTCTCAGCCTTTTTCAGCAGGATCTGTTTCCCGGTCAGTTCGAAGCGAACCCCACGGGGAGTGAAAATGCCTCTCAGGACATCCTCCAGCGGCATCTTGCGGCAACTGAACGTGACAGTCCCGGTGGAAACGACAGAATCGTCGAAGATGAAAGTGTAGTCCGTCTGCTGCTCGATTGTTCTGATGCAGTCCACGACACTCGCGTTTTTCAGGTCGAGTGAGACCGCACCGCCCTTCCCTTGCCCGTGAGAGGCAATGGTGACAAGGCTGAACAGCAACGAACTCAAGATAAACATTAATCTCTTGTTCATACTGTTATTAGTTATGTAAAAATGAGTTCTAGTTCGTAAGTTTTAGTGTGACTTTCTCACCGTTGATGTCGTAACTGAACGGAATCAGTCTGTCCAGTTTGTCCAACATCTCCCGCAGGGATTCTGTCTTGATTGTCATCCAGAACTGTCTCCCGGCATCATATTCCCCGGACACTGTTATCCGGACCCCGTACCAGCGTTCCATTGACTTGAGGACCTTGTCGAATGAGGCCTGATCTATCACAAGCTCGCCCATACGCCATATTCCCTCAATCCCGGCGTCGCATTTCACCAGAGATTTGTCGCCCGTGGTCTTTTCCAATGTGAATTTCTGCCCCGGGAACATCTCGGCCCATCTTCCACCCTCAGGAGAGAGCACATCGATGTGACCTTCCTCCAGCGCGACATCCACCTCCGGGTCTTCGTCATATCTCCTGACATTGAACCTGGTGCCATAGACCTTAACGCCAAGTTCACCGGCATCAAGCAAGAACTTGCTGGTCTCGGATTTCGCAACATCAAAGAACGCCTCTCCACGGGTCAGGGAGACATTCCTGTTATTGACATTATAATCGGCAGGATAGGTGATCTCGGACTCCGAGTTCAACCAAATACGGGTGCCGTCCGGAAGTTCGACCTCGGATTTCTGCCCCGGCATCGTCCTGACCGTTATCATCTGCGAGGCATACAACTTTTCCGTCCTGTCCACCTTGACAAAAGCGAACGCAAGCACGGAAACCAACGCGACAGCGGCTGCGATACCTGCCACACGCCTGAATATGCCGGCTCTGCGAGTGTGACGGCTTGATGAATATATACGGTCTTTCAAAGACGACCAAACATCATTCCTCACCCGGGAATACTTCTCGGATGAAGACACCGCCGACCATTCCTGCGACAGTTCCTCAAAAATCTTTCTGTTTTCCGAGCCTTCATCCAACCATCGCTCAAGCGTCCGCTCTTCCTCCGGCAGACACTCTCCGCTGAGATACTGGGCTATCAGCTCATACGGGATTTTGTCCATATCTGTTATCTGTGTTGTCACAATATAGACACTTGATTCCGGAAAACCCTTAAAAAGATTTAAGATTTTTTTTCACGTATTCACGGATCTTTCTGAGAGCAATGCCCATCTGCGATTCAATCGTCTTGATGGAAAGCCCTTTGGCCTCCGCTGTCTGCCGATACGACTTATGCTCCATCTTCACCATACGGAAAATCTCACCGCAATTCTCAGGAAGCCTCTCCACTGCATCATTGGCGCACTTGATCAATGCCTCCGTGTCTGTCACGTCAGGCTCATCCGACTGCATAGAGAGCTCTGTGAAAACTTCCGAAATAATCCGTTTTCTGTTCGCCTTGTCCCTCAAACGGTTGTACAATGCGTTTCGAGCGCAAAAATAGACATATCCCCTGACATTGGAGATAGATGAAATATCTATGCCTCCCTGAAGAAGTTTCAAGAAGACATCCTGAAGAATATCCTCGATTTCCTGACTATCCTCGGTCACAGAATGAAGATACAAGTAAAGTTCGTGGAAATACTTATCATATATTTCCTTGAACTTTACATTGTTATCATTTATTCCTGATTCTTTGGACACACCTGTGGAAAATAGAACTAAGCCTCAGGGATCTCGTCGTTGGCGGGTATGGTGAACGGAGACTTGCCGGAAGCCACGGTGAAGTCCTCCTCCTCTTTTGGAGCCGGAGCAGGGACCTCGTACATTCCAGGACGGGAGCCGGAGGTGAGCTGATTGAACTCTTCCTCGGTGATCATCTTGCAGTTGCCGTTGAACTTGGCGTCAAGTTCAACCTGAAGCCTGCGGATGTGGAGGTCGCCCTCAACCACGCAGGTGTCCTTGAGAGACAGGGTGTCCTTCACAAAGAAGTTCCCGTTGATCTTGCCCCAGAAATCAGCGTTGTTGCAGATGACGTCACCCTTGATGACAGCCTTCTCCCCCACCACGACCTTGGCCTGTGAGAAGATACGACCTTCGAACGTACCGTCAATCCTTATGTCGTTGGGAGATGTGATCTCACCCTTGATCACCGAACCGGCTGAGATCCTGCTGATGTCGTTCACGCTTGCAGAATCATTGGAACCATAATTCGCGCTCATATTCCTTTATTATTATATTCAGTTAATATATTCATTAAACCAGACCCGCGCCGTGGCAGTTCTTGTACTTCTTGCCGGATCCGCAAGGGCATGGATCGTTACGTCCGATCTTCTTGTCCACATGGATAGGAGTCCTCGCCTTCTGCTCGCCGTTTGTGGTGAGGTCATTGCGCTGGGTCCTCATGTTGCTCATATCCTGGCTTCTCGGAGCCTGCGCCGGACGGGCCTCACTGTCCTCACGAAGAGGAACAAAGGCTCTGAGGAGGAATGAGAGCACATCCTTGTTGAGTTCCTCAAGCATTGTGGCGAAGAGGTTGTAGCTCTCCAGCTTGTAAACAACGAGCGGATCCTTCTGCTCGTAGGCGGCGTTCTGCACGCTCTGACGGAGGTCATCCATATCACGCAGATGCTGCTTCCAATGCTCATCAATCTGATAGAGGATGATGGAACGGCTGAGAGCCTTGGCGATCTCCTTGCCCTGAGTATTGTAAGCTTTCTCAAGATCCACACTGAGTGTCAGCATCTTGCGGCCATCGGAGATAGGAATCGCTATGTTCTTGTACATATTCCCCTGCTTCTCGAAAATCATCTTGATGAACGGATAGACCTTCTCGGCGAGGGTGTTCATCCTGCGCTCGTAAACCGTCTGCATCTGCTTGCAGAGAGCGTCAGTGAGCTTGTCGCCCTTGGCGTTGGCGTAGAAATTCTCATCGAATCCGAGGTCGATTGACAACTGAGCCATAACATATTCCTCGAAATCCTGATAAGGCATTCCCTCCGCGCGGCCTGCGATGATAGAGGCGGAGTCGATCATCATATTCCTGACATCGATCTCGATCCTCTCACCGGAAAGGGCGTTGCGCCTTCTGGCATAGACGGCCTCGCGCTGGTAGTTCATCACGTCGTCATACTCAAGGAGTCTCTTACGGATTCCGAAGTTGTTCTCCTCGACTTTCTTCTGGGCATTCTCGATTGATTTAGAGAGCATTCCGCTGACAAGAGCCTCGTCATCGGCCATTCCGAGTTTGTCAACCACTCCGGCGATCCTCTCCGATCCGAACAGACGCATCAGCTTGTCCTCAAGGGAAACATAAAACGCTGAGGAACCCGGGTCTCCCTGACGGCCGGCACGACCTCTGAGCTGACGGTCAACGCGGCGGCTGTCGTGTCTCTCCGTACCGATAATCGCAAGACCGCCGGCCTTCTTCACCTCCGGGGAGAGCTTGATGTCGGTACCACGGCCCGCCATGTTCGTGGCGATGGTCACTGTACTTGACATACCAGCCTGAGCGACGATCTCCGCTTCTCTTGCATGTTCCTTGGCATTGAGGACGTTGTGCTTTATGCCCCTCATCCGGAGCATACGGCTAAGGAGCTCGGAAGTCTCCACATCCGTGGTGCCGACCAGAACCGGACGGCCTTCCTTGATGAGTTCCTCAACCTTATTGATGACGGCGGTGTACTTTGCCTTCTTTGTCTTATAAATAAGGTCATCCTGATCGTCTCTGATGACAGGACGGTTGGTCGGAATGACAACCACATCCAGCTTGTAGATGGACCAGAACTCGCCGGCCTCTGTCTCGGCCGTACCAGTCATACCTGCAAGCTTGTGGTACATTCTGAAATAGTTCTGAAGGGTGACAGTCGCGAATGTCTGTGTGGCGGCCTCGACCTTGACGTTCTCCTTTGCCTCGACGGCCTGATGCAGACCATCGCTCCAGCGGCGGCCTTCCATAATACGTCCGGTCTGCTCATCCACAATCTTGACCTTGTTGTCAATCACAATGTAGTCAACATCCTTCTGGAACATAGCGTAGGCCTTGAGGAGCTGGATGACGGTGTGGACACGCTCGCTCTTCAGGGAGTAGTCCTCCATAAGGGCATCCTTCTTCTCCTGCTTCTCCTCGGCGGAGAGTTCCGTGTTCTTCTGGATCTCGGCAATCTGGCTTCCAACGTCAGGAAGCACGAAGAAATCCGGGTTGGAGACAGCATTGGCGAGCAAGTCGTGCCCCTTGTCGGTCATGTCCACGGAATGCTGCTGCTCGCTGATCACGAAATACAGTTCGTCGGTGACGATGTGCATCTCGCGCTCATTGTCCTGCATATAGTAGTTCTCGGCCTTCTGCATCAGCTGCTTCATACCCTGTTCGCTGAGGAATTTGATCAGAGGCTGGTACTTCGGAAGACCCTTGTAGGCACGCAGAAGAAGCATTCCTCCTTCGTCCTCCTTGCCGGCGGCGATCGCCTTCTTCGCATCGTTCAGGACCTGTGTCACGAGTGTGCGCTGCTTCTGGTAGAGGCTCTCGACATAAGGTCTGAACTCCATATACTGCTCGTCGTCCTGAGCCTTGGCCACAGGACCGGAGATGATCAACGGGGTACGGGCATCATCGATGAGCACGGAGTCCACCTCATCGACAATGGCATAGTGATGCTTCCTCTGGACGAGGTCTGTCATGTTCACTGCCATATTGTCACGAAGGTAGTCGAAACCGAACTCGTTGTTCGTACCGAAAGTGATGTCGCAGTTGTACGCTCTCTTGCGCGCGTCGCTGTTAGGCTCGTGCTTGTCAATGCAGTCCACTGAAAGGCCGTGGAACATATAGAGAGGTCCCATCCACTCGGAGTCACGCTTGGAGAGGTAATCGTTGACGGTCACCACGTGCACTCCCTTGCCAGCCAAGGCGTTGAGAAACACAGGGAGGGTCGCCACAAGGGTCTTTCCCTCACCTGTCGCCATCTCTGCGATCTTGCCCTGATGAAGCACAATACCACCGATCAGTTGGACATCGTAGTGGACCATATCCCAGGTCACCTCGTTGCCGCCGGCGATCCAGTGATTCTGATAGACAGCCTTGTCGCCCTCGATGTGCACGAAATCGTGGTTTATGCTGAGAGCGCGGTCGAAGTCATTGGCCGTCACCTCGATGGTGGCGTTCTCCTTGAACCTGCGGGCAGTGGACTTCATGATGGCGAAAGCCTCCGGAAGAATCTCCTCCAGAACCTTCTCGATCTCCGCGTCCTCATCCTTCACAAGTTTGTCCGACTCGGTCGCGAGGTTCTCTTTCTCGTGAACAGGAATATCCTCGTCCAGCTTGGCCTTGATCTCGGCGATCCTCTTCTCGAACGGTGCCTCGCACTCACGCAGCCTTGCCTTCAACTCCTCTGTCTTGGCTCTCAGCTCATCATTGGAGAGATTGTCTATCGGACCGTAAGCCTCCAGAACCTTGTTGAGAACAGGCCTGATCTGCTTGAGGTCTCTGTCGGCCTTCGAGCCGAACACTTTTTTAAGAATACTAGCTATAGCCATAAAAAAATCAAATGTCTCTGATTATCCTACAAATTTAATGATAATCAAAGACATTTACAATTTTTAAGCCCCTAATGACGGAATGACCTTTTGTCAGTCAGAGGCCTCTTCCCTTAAAAGGTCGCCTATCCACGCATTAATGCCCCTAAGAATCAGCGCATTACGCATCATAGACATCTATTCCGCCGGTTCAATCCACCAAATAATTCAGCAGTAGTTTACGAATATTATCGGAAATGCGCTTGTGCGCGTCCGTGGCGTTTTCCAGCATCTCCGCCAGATTCTTGTACTTGATCAGTTCACGGGTGTTCTCCTCGTTGCCGAATATGTACCCCATGTACTCCTCATAAGCGTCATCCGCCGCATGTTCCAACTCCGTCACACGCTCGCAGGCCATCGAGACAGCCGAAAGGTTCCTGCGAAGATCCACAAGAAGAGGTATCGTGTCATGAATGACCTCCGACTGGGACTTGGCCATCTGCGCCAGATCCTTCAACTGGTCGTCCAACTTGGCGGGACGGTAGATCAGGACGGCCTTGGAAGTGTCCTTGATGACATCCAGGCAATCGTCCATCGCCATCGCCACTGCCTGAAGGTCCAGTATGTTGACCTGAATGAACGGGCGCGCGGACAACATCTCGTGAAATTCGGTCAGAAGGGCATCCCCCTGCGCCTCGCAGGATTTGATCTCCTTTTCCATCCCCGAACGGAGTTCCACATCATCCGTCCCGAACATTTCAACCAGAAGAGAGGAGGTCTTGCACAGAAAATCTGTCTGCTGCGCAAGAATCGGAACAAAATCGTGGCGTGTCCCACGGAACAACATCCTAAATCTTTTCAAAAGCCCCATAAATATTTTCTTATACCCGATAAACTTTTTTTGTCACGGCCCAAATTTACAACCTATTTCGCGATTCCGCCACAATTCGATAAAAAACAGAAACTTTTTCATCGATTTTCTTTTTGAACGGCGCTCCATGTCACCCACAGAACTATCTTTGCATCAGGGTTTTGCCCGGCAGAGACTGTCCGACATGATTCTTTTCACGCTTGAATCCCGCCTGAAGGCCGGCCGGTCAGACACCGGTTCACAACAACACTAAGCGGCGTTCTGCCGCGGTATCCACTCAAAATTTCGAACTTGCTTTTACTCTTCGTCGGAGTCTCGAAGGTTGGCCGGCGGGAAGATGCGTGAAATGATCCGAACACTTTGAATTCCAGCATAAAGTTCGTAAATTGGTGGCGTAAAAAGACCAAGCCATGCGACTTGCATACTGCATACACGCCCTGAACCTTTCCGGCGGCATCGAGAGAGTACTCACAACAAAGGCCAACTACCTGGCCGATGTTATGGGCTATGAGATACACATCATCACGGCCCGGCAAAAAGGCCGGAAAGAGTTCTTTCCACTAAGCGGGAAGATAATCCGCCACGATCTTGACGCCAATGACAGGATGTTTCTCATCAAGTACAGGAAACGCCTTGACGCGCTTTTGGCCAAGATCCGTCCTGACATCACCGTGACCGTCTGCGACAACAGTCTCTATGCCCTCACAAGATGCACTGACGGTAGCGTGAAAATAGGGGAATTTCATTTTTCCCACGAGAAATTCCTTATGAAATACGGCACCAACGCCATAGGTAAGCTATACGCCTCCTTCAGGACACGAAAACTGGAAAATGCTGTCAGGAAACTGGACAGGTTTGTCGTGCTGACCAAGGCAGACAAAAATGACTGGCGGAAAGTGACTCCTGAAGTCGAGCAGATCTACAACCCGCTCCCGTTTGTGTCTGACGAAGTCTCCCCCCTCGACGAAAAACGCTGCATAGCCGCCGGACGGTTGGAAAGCCAGAAGAACTTCAAAGATCTGATCACGGCCTGGAAAACCGTTGATGCCAGGCATCCTGACTGGAAATTAAGCGTTTACGGTGATGGCAGCCAAAAAGAATCCCTTCTGGATCAGATAGACTCAATGGGCTTGAAAGGGAAAGTGACTCTGGAAGGGCGGACAAACGATGTCAGGGAAGAACTGCTCGGAAGCTCCTGCCTGGTGATGTCATCGAGGTTCGAAGGTTTCCCGATGATCCTTCTCGAAGCCCTTGCGACCGGATTGCCTATCGTAAGCTACGACTGCCCTAAAGGGCCTTCGGAAATTGTCACCATCGGCGCGAACGGCTACCTTGCGAAAGTTGGCGACACCGGCACGCTTGCACAGGGAATATGCAGCGTCATAGCCAACGAAGAGCTGCGGAAAAGGTTCGGGGCGGAATCAAAAAGGCGCTCGGAGAACTTCTCTCTGGAAAAGACGATGGAGAAATGGGACGCTTTGTTCAAAAGCGCCCTGAAACGGTAAACCTCACTTCTCGTAAACTGACTTCTTTGGAAGAGCCGCGTCAAAGGAATCCAACAGGATGCGGCGTTCCGAAACATAAGCCTCGTCCTTAAGATGCACGTCATTGATGCAGACAAGCTTACGTGACGGATGTAGAAGATATTCCCTGATTGATGACGCGGAAGACGTGGCTATGGAAAAGAACTTGCCGGAGAGACGTTCACGGATGGCCTTTCCCTGATGGTACATATAGTCCAGAAACAGGTACTGGTTCAGGTTATCCATAGTACGGACCTGTGAGACGGTGGAGAAAATCTCCGTTCTCATCTTAGCGTAAACCTCCTCGCAGGCGCTCCGGAACATAGGTGAGCAGATATGCTGGGGACGTATGAAAAACGGAGTGTGTCCAAGCCCGAGAGCCTTTCTCGCCAAACGGTCCGAATTCCGGCACTGACGCTTGTACATCCCGGTCGCTAAAAGATGGGTCGAGAACCCTATCACAATCTTCCCGTCACGGAAAAAATCCTCCTCACGGCAAGGCGACACCGGGAACATATCGTCATTGAAATAGATGAACCGTTCGTCCAGCCCCGGAATCCGATGAAGGAACATCTCGATGGTCGTGCTGTTGAATGTCGGCAGGAACTCCTCCGGAATAATGTCCCTGTGGGTCACCACTTTCAAGCGATCCGACGCCCATTCCGGAACCTGGGTCTTCCCGGAGACCACCAGATGGACATTCCTGACAAACGGCATATACGTCTCCACTCCGCGGAGCAGATACCTCAATGTTCCCCAATCCCGGAACCTTTTGTCCAATGCGGGGATATTCAATGCCCGTGAATATTCTTCCCTCCAAACAGGGTCAAGGCCGTTGACGTAGGTTATAACGACATCCATAGAGAACTAATCATCAAGAAGATAAACAGTAAGATCGTGAGTTTTACGCTCATTCTCGGGAGGCAAGGTCATATAGTCCCCGAACTCCTGTGACAGCCATTCGTCCCAACGCCTGAACGCCTTGAACGCCGCGCCCTCGAATTCCAGGTCAACATATTCCTCGAACATATTCCTGTCAAAGATTTCCCTTGTGCCGTTGTATGTCACAGAGACGGTTCCGGCAAGGTTTGAGGTCTCATAAGGGTACTTCAGCATCTCGGTGTTGATCTTCCTCCACCAATATTCAACACCCCTCGCGTGCGCCTCAAGCTTTGAGAACAGCGGCTGATGGAAATTGAACAGGTCGAATCTGGTGCCGCAGATGTTCAGTCTGTGGGACCAATGCGTCAGCAACCGCTCCCTTTTTCTTTGAAGGACAGCGTCCTCAGGCTTTCCGTCAACCGGGAATATGTCGAGGTTCAGACCGAAATCATAGTCAAAACCACGTCCTTGCAGGCTTTTGGTACGAGTGTCCTCAACCTTGGCGAAAAAATGGACAAAACGGTCCCCCTTCACCCCTTCCTTGTGGCAAAGGCAGCGGTAACGGGAGTCCGGATCCTTGCCGAAAGTAGCGACAAAGCGTTCATAATCAGGACGTGGCATCAACAGGTCAATGTCATCGTCCCAAGGAATGAAGCCTTTGTGACGCACCGCTCCGAGAAGCGTTCCGTAAGCCATAGAATACCTGATTCCTTCCTTCGCGCAGAAAGCGTCGACAGCCTTCAGGATGTCCAGGAGGTAGAGTTGAATCTCTCTATGTGATAATTTTTGCATTATAAGTCCAAAATATTGCCGGATATTTACAAATATAACTGATTTTTGCTAAATTTGCGTAATCTGTAGCGAACCGAGTATGCATTCTTATGTTTTTCCAGGAGATCTGGACAAGGAAATAGCGGCGGTCGGGTCACAGCCGATCCCATATATGAGAACCGAGGAGTTCTCAAAAATCAATCTCGAATCCGAGAGAATCTTGTTGGACCTCATCCATTGCCAGGGAGGAAGGACAATCATCTACACGGGTTCCGGCACCGGCGCGATGAGCGCTGTTGTGGAGAACTACGTCAGCACGAAGGGCAAGGCGTTGGCGATCAACGGCGGCTCGTTCGGCAGGCGCTGGGTCTCACTCTGTGAATATTACGGAGTTCCGGTGGTTGACTTCAAGGTTCCCTTCGCCAAGGACATCGACTATGACGAGCTGGAGCGGACAGTGGAGGCCGAGAGCCCCGAAGTGTTCCTCTGCCAGCACCACGAAACCTCGACCGGCCAGATATTCAACCTTGAGAAGATCTCAGGGATATGCCACAGGCACAATGTCTCATTGGTTGTCGATGTCATCAGCTCATTCCTCGCCGAAGAGCTGGATATGGACGCGCTTGGAATCGACATCTGCGTCACAAGCACCCAGAAGGGTCTGAATATTCCTCCGGGACTGTCGATCCTGTTCATCAGCAAAAGGCTGGAAGGCTATGAATATGCCCACAGAGGCTACTACTGGGACTTTGAGGACAACCTGGGCAATCTCAAAAGGGGGCAGACCCCGTTCAGCCCGGCCACCCTCATCTACCTCCAGCTCAACGCGAGGCTCAGGCAGCTTCAAGTTCAGGGAGGTGAGATGTACAACATCTCGCAAGTCCGTCACAGAGCCGAGGTGTTCAGAGAAGAGTGCCGCAGGTACGGCTGGACAATGCCGGCCGAGAATCCGTCCCACGCCATCACGGCCATCCAGACAAAGGACACAGCCGAGCGCAGGATATTCAGAGGACTGATAGAGCGTTACGACACTTTCATCATGCCTGGCTCCATCCCGGGATTCTACAGGATCTCACATATGGGGCTTCAGACTGACGAGGAGCTCCGGACCTTGGCAGAGCGCATCCACTTAATCGAGACAGAGATTGATGAGTAAGGATATTCCCAACATAGGCGGCGACCGCCCGCACGGGAGGATTGTCATCACCTACGGTACCTTTGATGTACTGCATCAAGGGCATATCAATCTGCTGCGCAGGGCAAAGGAGCTTGGTGATTGGCTGATTGTGGGGGTGACCACTGACAACTTCGATCTTGAGCGCGGGAAGATGAACACAAGGGACAGCGTGATGAAACGTGTCCAGGCGGTCAAGGAGACGGGCTACGTCGATGAGGTGATCATCGAGGAGTACAAAGGGCAGAAGATCGACGACATCCAGAAATACAACGTGGATGTCTTCGCCATAGGATCGGACTGGGAAGGCTACTTCGACTATCTCAAAGAGTACTGCGAGGTGGTCTATCTGCCACGCACACAAGGCATCTCAAGCACGATGCTAAGGGAGGAGCAGATCTCGGTGAGGATCGGAATAATCGGGACCGGCAGCATAGCCGGAAGATTCGTGCCGGAGGCGAAGTTCGTCAGCGGCAACACGGTCAGCGCGGCCTACAATCCCGATCAGGAGGAATGCCGGAAGTTCTGCCTGGCGAACGGGATACCGATGGCGGCCCGGACACTTGACGAGCTGCTGGCCAACTGCGACGCCGTCTATGTGGCCTCTCCACACTACACTCATTATGAATATGCCAAAGCGGCCCTTCTGGCAGGGAAACACGTGCTGGCGGAGACCCCATTTGTCCTGCATCTTTCCGAGGCGGAGGAATTGTTCTCGATAGCCGGGGCCAAGGAGAGGACCCTGATGGTGGCGCATAAGACAGCATACTGCCCGGCGTTCAGACACCTTGTCTCTATGCTGAAATCCGGCGTGATCGGAAAAATCGTGGACATCAACGCTTCCGTGACCACCCTGACCGACGAGAACTCCTCGAAACTCGACCACGCAAGATTCGGTGGCAGCATGAACGAGAACGCGTGCTTCCCTCTCCTGCCTATAATAAAGCTGTTGGGGCGCGACATCCGGAACATCAACTTCTACTCGATAATGAAGAATGATGTAGATATGTACACCAAGGCTGTGTTCCGTTACGACAACGCCACCGCTTCATTCCAAGTCGGACTCGGAGCCAAGACGGAGGGAAATATGGTCATCTCCGGGACACAGGGCTACATCTATGTCCCGGCCCCGTGGTGGAAGACGGACTATTTCGAGCTTCGGTTCGAGGATCAGAACATGAACAGGAAATGTTTCTATCCATTTATGGGAGAAGGGCTTAGATACGAGATCAGAGAGTTCGTCTCACAAATTCTCAACCCGGAGCAGAACCTTTATCTTCTGACAAAGGAGGAGATCATCGCGATGGCTCGTGTCCAGGAGGACTACATCAACGGGAAGAACGTTTACAAACTAAGTTAGTGACAGCAATGAGACACCTCACACTCCAGGAGCTTCAACAGTTCAGTCTTGACATACTCAAGGATGTGGCCGGATTCTGCGAAAAGAACAATATAAGATATTCATTAGGCTACGGCACTATGCTCGGCGCGGTCCGCCACAAAGGGTTCATTCCGTGGGATGATGACGTGGACATCATGATGCCGCGCGAGGACTATGAAAAGTTCAGAACCATCTACAAGTCAAAGCTGTACTCATTCATAGACAGTCGTAACACTCCAGACTGCTACATCGCTTTCGGCAGGGTCTGTGACACCAAAAAGACTCTTGCGTCAAGTTGCATTCCATGGGTGAAAAAGGATGTCGGGGTCTGGATTGACATTTTCCCGGTTGACAGGGTACCTGACGACAAGGACACTTTTGACAGAATCTACGATTCCCTCCTTCTGCTCATGAAGTTCAATGTCGGAATACGCAGAGTGCACACAATCTCATCATCCAGATTATCCGTTAGGAAAAGACTGAAAATTTGGGTCTTGAAAAGGACTCATCCACGCCTTATCAAGCGAAATCCCGCCGACATTGTCAAGGACATGAACACATTGATATCATTGGTCTCCCCCGCCGAAAGCCATCATTGGTCGCAACTTTGTTGTCCAGACTCCGGGACCAACGAGTTTTTCGATGACGACGAGATCAGTGAATATGTCAAAATGCCTTTCGAAGACAGCGAGTTCTTTGTCTGGAAAGGCTACGACAAGATACTGCGCGACTCCTACGGAGATTTCATGACCCTACCTCCGGAAAACAAACGGAGACCTCTTCAGAATTACATCTCGTTCTACTGGAAAGATTAATCATGTCACTTCGGCAAGCTCAAATCTGGTCACTTCGGCAAGCTCAGTGACCAGAAATAGTTACAATTCAGTGACCATCGACAAGATTTGCCGACCAGAAACAGTGACAATAAAAGAATATACCAGATTCTTTATCAAGGTCAGAAAAATCAAATTTCAAATTTTGGTAACGTGCAAAATTTGGAATTTGCCCTTTTTCTGACCTAAAAAGCATTGCAGTATCCTACCCACGAAGGTACTTCGCGGTCCAGGACAGTCCATTCTTGACCATGTCCTCAGGGGTACCGGCGAAGACCACCTGTCCGCCATTGTCACCGGCCTCCGGACCGAGATCGATCACCCAGTCCGCCGCCTTGATCACATCCAGATTGTGCTCCACCACAATCACGGTGTGCCCGTTACGAATCAGGAAGTCAAAGGCTTTCAGCAACTTCTCCACATCGTAGAAATGCAGGCCGGTCGTCGGCTCGTCAAAGAGGAACAGAATCTTTTTCCGGCCGTTCATCGGATCTTCCTCGTTCTTGGACAGGAACCAAGCCAGTTTGATCCTCTGACTCTCTCCACCGGACAAGGTTGACGAGCTCTGCCCGAGTTTGATGTAGGAAAGCCCCACATCCACAAGAGGCTGAAGTTTGCGGGCGATCTGTTTGGAAAGGTCCTCAGGCTGCGATCCGAAGAACGAGATCGCCTCCTCGACGCTCATGTTCAGGATGTCGTCGATGTTCTTGCCTTTGAACCTGACCTCAAGGATGTCCGGCTTGAAGCGCTTGCCGCCGCACGTCTCGCAGACCATCGTCACGTCAGCCATGAACTGCATCGGAATGCGCACGAAACCGTCCCCTTGACATTCCGGGCAGCGGCCGCCGTCCTGGTTGAACGAGAAGAAGGACGGAGTGTAGCCGTTGATCTTGGCGTACTGCTGCTCGGCGAGGAGCTTGCGGATGTCATCATAGACCTTGAGATAGGTCACGGCGTTGGAGCGTGAGCTCTTCCCTATCGGGTTCTGGTCGACATATTCAACATTCTTGATGCGGTCGGTGTTGCCGGAGATTTTCCTGAATATTCCCGGAAGGTCGCCGGTCTGGTTGATCATGCGGTAGAGCGCAGGATAGAGGATGTCCCCCACAAGGGACGACTTGCCACTGCCGCTGACTCCCGACACGACGGTCAGCACTCCCAGCGGGAACTGCACATCTATATTCTTAAGATTGTGCTCCTGAGCGCCTTCCACGGTGATTGAATATGTCCACGGATGTTTCTCCATGACATAGCGGGAACGCCGCCCCGTCAGGTACTGGAGCGTCAGCGAACTGTTCATCACCTTCTCCGGAATCTTATCATCGGTCCGGCCTTGGAAAACTATCCGGCCACCGTTCACTCCGGCGTACGGTCCCATGTCAATCAGCACATCGGCCGCGCGGATGATCTCCTCATCGTGCTCCACCACGACAAGCGTGTTGCCGATGTCCCTGAGCTTGCGCAGGACTCCGATAAGCCGGTCCGTGTCACGTGGATGCAGGCCGATGCTTGGTTCGTCAAGAATGTACATCGAGCCGACCAGCGAGCTTCCCAGAGCTGTCACCAGATTGATCCTCTGACTTTCGCCACCGGAAAGGGTGTTGCATGCCCGGCTCAGGGTCAGATACGCCAGACCGACATCCTTTATGTACCTCAGACGAGAGACGATCTCTTCAACGGCCTTGCGAACGATCGTGTTCTCGTAGTCTGTCAACTTCAAGTTCGAGAAGAAGTCAAGAAGCTCATCCACGTTCATGTCAAGCAGTTCCGCGATCGTCTTCCCTCCGACTTTCACGTACAATGCCTCAGGACGGAGTCTCGTGCCGTGACAAGCATGACAGGTGGTCCTTCCAGAGAATCGGCTCAACATGTACTTGTACTGGATCTTGTACCTGTTGGACTCAACCCACTTGAAGAACTCGTTGATTCCGATGAGGGTACTGTCATCCCCCTCAACACTGTGTGTGTCCCAGATGATGTCCTTGACCTTTTGCGGCAGATTGCAGTACGGCTCAAAAATCGGAATCCCGTAACGAGGCGCCACCTTGATCAGATGATCCCGGAACCAGCCCATCGACTCACCCTTCCAGCAGGCGATCGCACCATCGTAGATGCTCTTGGTCTTGTCCGGAATCACAAGGTCCTCGCTGACCCCGATGATCTTTCCGAGGCCTCCGCAGACCGGGCACGCCCCAAGAGGGCTGTTGAACGAGAAGAGATATTCATCAGACTGGCGGAACGTCATTCCGTCCAGTTCAAAGCGGTTGGAATATTCCTCAACGGAATTGTCCTTGCGGAGGATGAGTCTGCCCTCGCCCACCCTGAACGCCGTGTCAATCGAGGAGCGAAGTCTTGTCTGTAGATCCTCCCAATCGTTCTGTGGCCACGGAGAGCCGTCTTCCGAATATGGCAGACACTCTTTGAATATGGGCAGTTTCAGACGGTCGATCAACAGGTTAAGATGTTCAGGATATTTCCCCTTGTCAGCCATCCTCATGATGTCCTCGATGCGGATGATGCCATCGTCGCCAAAGAAACGGGAATATCCTTCCTCCTTCAGGCGGAGCATCAACTCGACCTTGTCCTCCCTGGCGGACCAATTCAGGTCGGCGAGAATATACGCCGTCCTTGAATCTCCGCTTAATATACTGGCCATCACGTCATTGACGCTGTGACACTTGACTTCCTTGCCGCTGACCGGGGAATATGTCCGGCCTATCCTCGCGAAGATGATGCGGAGATAGTCGTAGATCTCGGTGGTGGTGGCCACGGTGGAGCGTGGATTCTTGACATTGACCTTCTGCTCAATGGCGATCGCCGGAGGGATGCCTTCAATGGACTCCACATCAGGCTTGCTCATCCTTCCAAGAAACTGGCGCGCGTACGAGGACAGGCTCTCAGCGAAACGCCTCTGTCCCTCGGCGAACAAAGTGTCGAAAGCCAATGACGACTTTCCCGAGCCCGAAATGCCTGTCACCACCACAAGTTTGTTCCTCGGAATCTCAACCGTGATGTCCTTAAGGTTGTTGACCTTTGCCCCTTTGATGATTATCTTTCCTTCCTCCGTCATAGTTCAGCGATTAGCGAACCGCAAATTTACGAATATTTCCCGGCTTGCGTTGAATAATGTTGCTGTTTTCAGAAAAGACTCAGAGCAAAAAGCCTATTCTCCCCGCAAGGTTGACTCGCATCCTTTTATTGGCTACCTTTGCCCATCCAAATCAATACGGTCATGAATCTGAATGTTGAGCCGAAGGACATCATCGATGCGTACAGCACCCCGATAGTCCAACAGACATCCTTCTGGTCGAAAGTGAAGGAAAAGCTCGGGATGGACTGAAACGCGCTTCTGGTGTACCAACAAGGACAAGACGTCTGGTTTTGGTTAGGGGAAGAAAACAGTGGGCGACATTCATTCTTCAACCTTGGCACGTGGCATTGTCGGCTCAGATCCAAACAACTATTATTCCGGGTGAAAAAATGGTGGTTATACACCCGGAGAGACATCCCTGATTAGAGTCGGGTGCGGAAAGCCACTTTTTTCACCCGATGCATAAGCCAGGGATCTTCCGCTACACCTTGTCTTATTCTACGATGGAGATTAGGTCCTTTACATACAGATTCTTGCGCAGGAATATCGATGGGTCGCAATTGTTTACATATCAGTGCCATAAGAGAAATGTTGGCCAACTCCTATAATAGTCCCCTTAATAGATTTCAATCCGCATTCCACAAAATATATATGAGTATCATTGTGGATTATCAAAAATATTCATTACTTTTGCGATTGTAATCGCACAGCAGAATGCACTGACACATCATTCCTTACATACGCACAAAGCCGGACGAAGGTCCTAAGGAGGGTGTATTGTACCCTGACAGCAGGAACCGGGTGGCCGGTGTTATGTGGTTGGCCGACAGCGTCTTGTCAACCATTATGTTCTTTGAAATTTTTTGTGCGTATGAACAACGACAAATGCCAGCTTGTCGCCTGGACGGAAGGCGGGAATGTGAAGATGAGCCTTGACATGATCAAGGAAATGTCCCAAGAGTATCTCGAAAGGATCAAAAGTCTTGAGAGCACGGTCTATAAACGTCACAAGGCCGGCGAGGAAGTCCCGTTCATCCTTGCGCTCAGCTTCGCGCGGGAGGAGTACGGAAACTTTCTGAACGAGTCAGGCCTTACATTCCTGGCGCTCAGGCAGTACATCGAAGCCTCAAGTGTCTGCACTTCAGGCAGTGACCTCAACTGGTCCGACTGCGATGAGGGCTTCGTCCTCTGTGGTCCGCTGAGAGCCAGATTTCTGGAGATGTACACCAAAGTCAGGAATATGGTCGCCGAAGATCCTTCGCTCGGCTTCGCTTTCGACCACAGCGGACTCAAGGATGAATATCTTGACATCACCTCCTGCCAAAGATCGTGGCGGAAGGAGTCCGATGAGAATCTGGCCGCCCTCCTTGCCTGGAGATTCGGCCGGTCCTGACCAAAGAAAACCTCCGTCAACAAGTCTGGCCCTTTAACAAAAACGCGCTCCCTGCCGGATTTCCGTGCCAGGGAGCGCGTTGTCTGTTATCGCGGGACAAATTACTCTATATCAAATCCAAAGAGCATCTGACTTCTCGAATCACGTGCATTTGTCCGGTCCGCGACAGTACGGCCGGAAATTTCCGCACTGCTCTTAGCGGCAACGGAAGCCGTCTGAGCGTATTTCTCGAAAGAGATGTTGACCGGAATCACAGCGTCAGCCCTGCCCACAGGATTGCCATCAGAATCAAAGGCGACCCAGCAATATCCTTGGAGAGTGTACGGACCTCCGACCGCTCCGTTGTCAGCGAACTCAATCTTTCCGTCAGAATAGGTACCGACAAGTCCGGTCCAATCATAGACATCCGTGGCCTTGAGTTTATATCCGTTGCGGCAGACATATTCATAAATTCCGCCCTGCTCTTATTGGTCAATCACGCCCCACTGCGTGTCATTGGCGTGCTTCATAAGATAGTAGGCGGCATCAGACGAAGGAGTGCAGACGGAATGAGCGGTGGTCGCCTTGACCTCGGACTCGGCAAAAGCGAACATAAAATCTTTCACAAACGGCACCTCGATCACCGTTCCGTCAGCCAGGACCAATGTGACCTTGGAGGAGACTCATCAGCCTTGACACTTTCAAAGAAGGAGACTCCGTTCTCTCCGGAAATCCTGGTCCAGGTCTTTCCTCCGTCAACCGAGATGTAGGTAGCATCCTGAACATAAGGCTCACCCAACGAAGCCCCGGAAGCGAGACGAGGAAGCTCCGCGTCTGTCCCGTTGTGGATCGTGGCCTTGGTTCCGTCCGAAAAGACAATCTCATAGCCGGATGCATCCTGAAGAGGGGTTACACTTGAGACGGAGACATTGGTACTCAACGCGTCACAGATTTTACTAAGCGCGTCGATGTTCGTGTTCATCTCCTCGATTTTCTTCTCCACCTGCGACAACCGGTCATCGATGTTGTCAATGGAGTTCCAGACATCTGAAAGGTCTGTCTTGCACGCAGGGAGCACACAAGCCGAAAGCACGGCAAACAGCACCCCCCACACTTTTCCCGAGAAAGTGGTTCATAAGAATATTTATTAAGTTCGTCACCGACCCGGCTCCGCACTCAGCAATAACACACGTTGAATATGAAGCCGCCTCATCATCAAGACGAGGATATCCAGAATTGGGGGCGTTAATATATCAAATAATCTTTAGCAAACAATGCGAGGACATAAAATATTCACTTCAAAAGCCTCGTCATGAATATTAATTCGCCGTTTCAGAACGTGATGTGGTAAGCAATCCCTGGCTTTGTGTCGAATTCCAGGGTGGTCTGACCGTTGCGGAGGGCGCATCGGGAGCTGGCGCGGGAATGGATGACGGCTTTTGTCAGCCTGCCGGCGGACCATTCGAGATCGACCTCGAAGCCGCCTCGGGCAAGAAGGCCGGTGACTTTGCCGTCAGGCCAGGCGGAAGGAAGCGCCGGCAACAGATGTATGAATCCCAAGTGGCTCTGCAACAGCATTTCGGTGATGCCTGCGGTGCCGCCGAAATTGCCGTCGATCTGGAACGGAGGATGGGTATCCCACAAATTGTCCAGAGTACCGTTCCCAAGAAGATTCCTGAACAGTTTGTAGGCTCTGTCTCCGTCATACAATCGTGCCCATTGGTTCAGTTTCCAGCCCATACTCCAGCCTGTGGCCCCGTCTCCCCTATGGTTCAAGGTGACTCTGGCGGCCTCGGCGAGCTCGGGAGTAGCCAAAGGAGACAGAGTGTGGCCCGGATGAAGCCCGAACAGGTGGTTGACGTGCCTGTGATGGTCATCAGGATTGTCTATGTCCTTTGACCATTCCATCAGCTGACCGAAACGGCCGATCTTGTACGTAGGCAGGGCTTTTTCCACGGAAAGCCATTCGGATCGTTCCTCTTCATCCAGACCGAGAATCTCAGCGGCTGCCGCCGCGTCCAGCAGAATCTCCCTCGCCACCGCATTAGAGAAAGTGGCACCCTCGTCAACAGGGCCGTGTTCCGGCGATGCGGACGGAGCGGCGGAGTACGAACCGTCAGGCTTATGCCAAAGGTAATCGACTGTAAAACGGGCACTTGAGCGGAGGATTTCATAAGCCGTGTCACGAAGGAATGCAGTGTCACGTGTGAAGTCGTAGTAATCCCACAGATGTGTGGCGAGCCACGGACCGGCCATCGGACAAAGGTTCCAGGTCATATCCTCGGAAGTCAAAGGGGAGGCGAACCCGAAAGGATTCCCGGAGATCGACGCGGTCCAGCCACGAGCTCCGTAGTACGAGCGTGCCACCCTCTCTCCCGGCCTCACGAGCGAGCGGACATATTCAAAGAATGGCTCGGCGCATTCCGGCAGGTTGGCGGAGCAGGACGGCCAGTAGTTCATCTGGATGTTGATGTTGTTGTGGTAGTCCACATTCCACGGGCCGTCAATGCCATTGTGCCATATTCCTTGAAGATTGGCGGGCAGGTTGCCGGGCCGGGAGGAGGCGATCAGCAGATAGCGGCCGAACTGGTAGTAAAGTTCCTCCAAACCAGTATCGGAAGCACCAGAGCGATAACGTTCAAGGCGTTCAGGAGTGGACAGATCGACTGGAGCGGAATTTCCTCCCAACGACAGATCGACCCGACCGAACAATGAGGAATAGTCGGAAATATGCTCGTCCAGCAGAGCATCGTAGCCTTTCGCAAGCGCCGCCTTCATCCTTCTTTCGGTCGTCACTAACGGCTCCACTCCGACATAGGCCTTAGGGTCGCCAAAATCCGGATCATAGTTCATCCTGTAATCGGTGTCGGCGGACAGATAAAACACGGCCTCATCCGCACCCGAAGCCTCCAGCACACCGCCCCTATTGGAAAACGAGCCACCCTTGACCGTCATCCTGACGCGCACGGCGTACTCCATCTGATTGTTTTTCAATCTTCCTGAATATACAAGGCCATCCTTCCCGTCAGGCTTTACACTGCCGTCAGCGGTGGGATTAGGTGAATATTCAAGCCTTAGACTCTGCATTCCGGGATGGTCGGCACGGAACCGCATCACCATCACGTTCGCCGGGTACGAGATGAAATATTCCCTTGAATAGTTTACCCCTCCGCTGCTGAAAGTCACCCGTGCCACGGCATCTTCAAGTAACAGAACCCGGTGATAATCAGTGACAGAGGCCGAATCAATCCCCGTCCAGATTTTCAGTTCCCCGGCAGTCGTGTAACTGCCGAAACGGAATTCCTTCTCTTCCGAACTGTCGTAAGCCACAAGACCGTTGAAGTTCTTCCGGGTCAGTTCCGCCGCCTTGTCGTAATCGCCAGCCTCGAAAGCGCCGCGGATTTCAGGAAGGACTCCGGCCGACTCCTTGTTGGCGTTCCAATAATGTTCCGCCCCGCCGGAAGTTCCCGGACCGCCTCTCCAGAGACTTTTCTCATTGAGCGTGATCCTCTCCGCCTGAATAGACCCCAGTACATTGGCCCCGATGCTCCCGTTCCCGAGCGGCAGCGACCGTGACTCCCATTCCGGATCCTCTCCCCCACACCACGTCGGCTGCTGCCGAAGCGAGGCCGGAGTGTCAAAGCGAATCTCGTACCTGTGTCTCTCCTGTCTCTCCCGCGCCCCGCAAAGAGCGCAGACACAAATCAATAAATATGTTATGAATATCCTCCTGTCCATAAACATAAACGCTTTCCAATATCACGCAAGATAAGAATATGTTCCCATAATTGGAACAGATTCAAGAATATTCATTGCATTTCCAAGGTTTACTTCCCGAGCGATTTAAGCATCTTGGAAATGCAACGCTTCTTTTGCTCCATATTCGGATGCACGTACAGATTCAGAGTTGTCGTTATGTTGGCGTGTCCGAGCAGCACACTGACAGTCTTGTAGTCACAATTACTCTCGATGCAACGTGTCGCGAAGCTGTGCCTGAGCCCATGATATTTCAGACGTGGGATTCCGAGGCGTTTCATCAGTCGATGATAATAATTGCGGTATGTCCGTGGTTCCGTTGGCTTTTCCTCATTGGTCAGCACGTAGAAATCATCATTGACAACTTTCTTCAAAGGTTTGACTATCGCCATCAGTTCCTTGCACATCGGTATATCTCGGCAGGAGTTCTTTGTCTTGGGAGTATTGACAATGAGTTCCGTGTGTTTGTTTTCGCCATCGATGATGTATATGCGCTCAATGGTGCGCCTTACTGTTATCGTACCGTTAACGACATCTATGTCGGACCACTTCAATCCGCAGATCTCACCGATGCGTAGCCCCGTAGTCAAACTGATGTAGATTCCGAGGTTACGGAACGTGAAGTTCAACTTGACGAACTCGAGAATCTTCCTATGGTTCGCCACCGTCAGTACCTCGATTTCATTACTGGACTCTGTCGTCGGATATTTGATATCCCATTCGCAGTAGTTCATCCACCCGTTCTTCACGCCGAACCTCATCACCATTTTCAAAACAATGAGAATGTCCTTCACCGTCTTGACGCAGAGTCCGCTGTCCAGTTTCCGTAAGACGAAATCCTGTACCCGACTATCATTCAGAGTATCACACTCGCCAAATGAAGGCAAGATGTGATTCTCCAGAATAAGCACATAAGCAGCGAATGTTGACCGCTTTACATAGCATCGCTTGTCATCTTTCCAAGCCAATGCGATCTCTTTGATGGTTTTTGTCTCCATAATGATTCTTAATTTTGTGAAAGGTAATTATAATGGAACGGGAAATCGACTATGATTTAAGTCTTGTGGAAAATCATCTTTACACACAGCTAAAGGATCATAAAAAAGCGATATTGATCCCGTCGACGTCAAAAGTTCATTCGACGGCAGCATTATCTAAGGGAAATGCCACCGTTATGGTAAGCGTGGATTATCCAGCGACGTTTTAGTGTGATTTCGTTGCCGAAGAGTGTCACGTGACACGCTATGGAATCATTATGTGGCGAAAACGTTGCCCGAAATCCGCCACTCATTTGAACAATTAAAGATAATCTTGCCTTTTGAGCCCGTCTCTCAGATTCCCGGAATTCACCGGGGAGTGGGAGAAATGCAAAGTTTCTGACCTGTTGGATTTCTACCCAACCAACTCACTTAGTTGGGATAAGTTGGAGTATGGCACGAACGCAATTCAAAACTTACATTATGGTCTTATTCATGTTGGACTACCGACAATGGTAGACCTCAGTAAAGACAAACTTCCTAATGTTGTGAATGGTAATACCCCTAAGAACTATGAGCTTTGTCAAGAAGGTGATGTCGCTTTTGCGGATGCATCGGAAGATACTAATGAAGTAGCAAAAGCAGTTGAATTTTATAACCTTAATGGCAATAAGGCGATTTGCGGATTGCATACGATACATGGTAGAGACAATCATCAAAGAACCATTGTTGGTTATAAGGGGTATGCTTTTTCTTCGATATCTTTCCATCATCAAATTAGAAGAATTGCACAAGGTACAAAGATATACTCTATCAACTGCAAGAACTTTTCAGAATGTTACGTTGGCATTCCATCAAAAGAAGAACAGTCAAAAATAGCTACGTTACTTCGACTGATAGACGAGCGCATCGCAGTTCAAAGCAGGCTCATTGAGGACTTGAAGAAGCTAAGGTGCGCGATTATTGAAAACGTATTTTGTTCACCAAACCATAATGAATCTGCACTACGCTTTAAAGGTAATACAGATCCGCTGTCAACATATAGAATGGAAGACTTTTGTTCACGCATAACAAGAAAGAATAAAGACAATCAATGTTCGCTGGTTCTTACTATTGCTGCGCAGTATGGATTGGTCGATCAAGAGTCCTTTTTTAATAAAACAGTAGCAAGTGAAAACCTTGCAGGATATTACTTGCTTCACAAAGGAGAGTTCGCCTATAATCGAAGCTATTCTGCAGGTTATGATTGGGGTGCCGTTAAGAGATTGGAGAAATATCCAGAAGGAGTGCTCTCTACTTTGTACATATGTTTCAAGATAGATGAGTCCGCCGTTGACTCTGATTATCTTGCATATTATTTTGAGTCAACCAAATGGCATAAGGGCTTATCAGACATCGCTGGAGAAGGAGCAAGGAATCATGGTCTGCTAAATGTTTCCGTCAATGACTATTTCAATACAAGGCATCGTTTCCATTGTATGAGAGAACAAAAAATCATCGCATCTATGCTGAACGTCATCTCCCAAAAAGAAAATGATGAGATTGCGCTATATGATAACTACCAGAAACAGAAGCAGTACCTGCTCCGCAAGATGTTTATATGAACATCTGACGAAGTAGGTATTGTTTTTCTGTACGCATAGCGACCAACATTCGTCCCTCAATTTCGGTTTTTCTTTCAAGCAATGATAAAATATTCGAAATTGTTCGCTGTTGTTCTATGGCCGGGATTATCACTTTGAATTCAGCCAAATCTTTCTTCTGAATATTAGGTAAACCGGTACCTATGCGAAGTTTCATTATGGAATCTTCTTTTGATTTCAGGTAATGATACAAGTATAATGTTTCCACATCCGAAGCTATGTCCTGAATAGTATAACAATGTCCACCACTCCAAAATGGCATTCGATTGAATTGTACATAACCACAAGAATTTCCACCCTCACTTATAGATATGGTGTTAGCTTCTACATTATAATTGTCATAATAGCCAGATGGCTCTGTACCTCCATTCATAACATAGTATTCTCCAACCTCCGCAAGAAAGTCTCCATTAATTTGCTTACCCTTAACGATATTGCTTATGCCTGATAATGGGATGACAACTCCTTTAACTGATTGAAATAGTTTATTTGAAACCGCGCACATTAGAGATTATGAGGAAATATGCGAAATCGATGTGTTTTTTTTGATGTTAGAAATGATTTGTATTGCGTTTGTCAATACGTTGTATTATTTTTGTGTCAAAACCAAAATATTAATATTATGGCACAGTCAACATTATCTATGAGAGTGGATGAGACTCTGAAGAAGAAGTTCGATATGATATGCGATGATTTTGGATTCACCAGCACCGCTGCCATCACTGTCTTTATGAAAGCTGTTGTACGGGAAAGAAAGATTCCATTTGAGATAAAGGCGTCTTCAAAGAGACAGATAAATCAGGACGCCTGGAACGCATTTATCGAAATGAGGGCGCAGGCTAAAGAGGCCGGCGCGCAGGATATGTCTCTGGATGAAATCAATGCGGAGATTCAGGAGGTGCGCAATGAGCGATAGGATATTTGCAGTAGTCGATACCAACGTACTTGTTTCAGCACTGATTTCAAAATCAATAGATTCCAACCCGATGAAAGTCTTTCGGGCTATTGTGACGGAACGGATTGTCCCACTGTATAATGATGAGATTCTTCAGGAGTATCAGTCTGTCCTTTCAAGGGAAAAATTTCATTTGGATAAAACCTTGATTGAGACAGTCCTTAAAGCAATTGTGACAGATGGCCTATGCCTTGACAGGACACCTGCGGTGGATGTAGAGTTTCCAGATCCAAAAGATGTCGTCTTTTATGAGATAGTATTGTCAAAAGAGGATTCTTACCTCATAACTGGAAATATCAAGCATTTCCCTATCAGACCATTCGTGGTGACCCCGGCTGAAATTGTTCGAATCCTTGAATCAAGACAGGACTAAAATAGGCAGTTTCCAGTACGACCTTTCAGAGAATAATTTAGGTGCGACTCGATGATTCCACAATATGCCAATAACTATCAGGAGAGTCCCTAATCTTCGGCCAACTGTCGCATCAAAAATCGGCCAACTGTCGCATCAAAAATCGGCCAACTGTCGCATCAGATTTTATTTAATATCCTTGTTTTTAACAAGATAAATCATTATTTTTGTCCAAAATTTGTTGTTGGATGAATGGATATAAAAATAGAGTGGCAGACCGCCTGCTTGCAGAGAAACTAGAAGCCTTCGGGGCCGTTCTCATAGAGGGGCCTAAGTATTGCGGAAAGACGACGTTGGCATCGCAACAGGCCGGAAGCATTCTATCAATGGCCGACACTGACACTCTTGGCCAAAATCTAGCACTGGCGAGAACGAACATTTCAAGGCTTCTTGCGGGAGAAACCCCCAGGCTTATTGATGAATGGCAGATTGCGCCTCAATTTTGGGATGCGGTAAGGAATGAGGTCGATAAGCGTAACGAGGACGGTCAATTTATGCTCACAGGTTCCGCTGTACCGCCAAAACCGAAGAAAGATGAGAATGGAAACATCATTGAGGAAGAGAATATCCATCACACTGGAACCGGACGTATCTCCCGCCTGAGATTACGTACAATGTCCCTATGGGAGTCGGAGGATTCCACCGGAGATGTCAGTTTGGAGGAATTGTTCATCAATCCGGACACGGTTGATGGTGTCAGTGACATTGACCTGGACAGGCTCGCATATCTGACTTGCCGTGGAGGTTGGCCTAAGGCTGTTCTGAAAAAGAGTGAGAAGGCGGCGTTGGCCCAGGCATTCGACTATTATGATTCTGTTGTAAGCAATGATATTAAACGGGTTGATGATATTGACAGGGATGAAGAATTGACAAAGCGGATTATGCGCTCATATGCCAGAAACCAAGGCACACAGGCAACTGTCGGAACCATCCTTGCGGACATCAAAAGCAACGGAGATGAGCGGATGTCAGACAGTACTGTTTACAGTTATATCAAGGCGTTAAAAGAAATTTTCGTTATCGAGGATTCTATTGCCTGGAATCCAAACTTAAGGAGCAAGACGGCAATAAGAACTTCAGACACGCGGTATTTTATTGATCCGTCAATAGCCACTGCGGCATTGGGTATGGGGCCTAAGGACTTGATAAATGATATGGAGACATTCGGGTTTATTTTCGAGACATTGGCCATAAGAGATCTTCGCGTATATGCGGATGCACTGGATGGCAAGGTCTATCATTATAGGGACAAGAACAACCTTGAATGTGATGCGGTCATACATCTAAGGAATGGTTCTTATGGATTGGTAGAAGTGAAGATAGGCGGTGCAGAGTTAATCAAAGAAGGGGCGGAAAGCCTTAAGACATTATCTTCAAAAATTGACTCTACCAGAATGAAGACACCTTCGTTTATGATGGTTTTGACTGGCATCGGCAAATTCGCCTACAAACGTCCAGAAGATGGAGTTCTGGTTGTTCCGATAGGGTGTCTAAAGCCGTGACATAGCTCCCAACCTTGGCTATGCTCCCTAATCAAAGGGATTAATCGAACCATCTTTACTGGCTCTGGTCTTGAATATAGTTTATGTGATGTTTGTGAAATAAGAAGTGGTTACTCTGGCAATCAGCTTCAAGGGGGAAAAGGGTTAGGCGTGTCTCGAATAGAAACAATTAGTGCACACAATATTAATCTTGAAAGGATTGGTTATGTTGCGCCTTTTGATGCATCCGAGAACTACAGACTACAAGTTGGAGATATTTTATTTAGCAATATCAATAGTGTTGAATACATTGGTAATACGGCATTCATTGATAAAGACTACAACCTGTATCATGGAATGAACTTGCTAAGACTAATTCCATTCCGCAACGTAGTCGTTCCGTTCTATTTGTATATATTATTAAACACGAATAGAATGCTCAAACATTTTAAGACTATTTGCAACAAAGCTGTATCTCAAGCAAGTATCAATCAAAAAGAATTAGGAAAGACTATTGTTATGCTTCCGAGTTTAGAAAAACAAAAACAGGTATGTAACATATATCAAGCAATGTACTCAAAGTTGAAGACAGAAAAGGATGTTCTTTCATTTTATCAAGAACAAAAGAGGTATCTGCTTCGTCATATGTTCATATAAACATTTGACGAAGCAAGTACTGTTTCTGCTCTTGATACTGTTGAAGCATATTTTGCATAAGATCCTTTTTAGCATTCAGCCGAAGCAACAAATTCGAGATTTGCTGTAAATCATTTGAGTCCGTTGGTATAAGAATATAATTATCCAAAAATCGCTGATTAGTAATATTTATGGTGTTCTTCGCACCTTTCTGAATCAAAGAGTGTAAATAATTAAAGGTATTGACCTCGCTCTTGAAATACTCTTGAAGGAACACACCGGTAAAGTAGTTCGCAGGAGTATAAACACCATATAACGGTGACACCGCGACTTTGTATCGGTTGCTGTTTTGCTTTACAATACCATATGGGAATGAGCCGGTTGGACTTTTCGTATATATCAAATCTCCGAAATGCGCAACATGATACTTGCTTGTGTCTTTCGCCGCAAAAGAGCGACCAAGATATTCCATTTGGTTGACAACGCCTTGACTGACAGAGACTGAATAAACAGGAAGAAGCCCTTCATTCAATTCCGTTCTTTCTTTTAAGATACTACTAAGAGGAACTCTCTTCCAAGTGCCTTTTGACAAACCTTGTTGTTGGAGCTTCACCATAATCCCTTTGATTAGGGACTGCAATCTGTCAATGAGCCTGTTTTGAACTGCGATGCGCTCGTCTAGAAAAGATAAGAACCTCGATATTTTACGTTGTTCTTTAATTGAAGGTAAAGACAAAGAATAAGTTTTCATTTGGTTTTTGTCTCCACGAGGCATTTTCACTCCTTTAGCACCATTCATAACGAAACCAATAAATTTGTCATTGGCTACAACATAGTGTAAATAATCAGCGTCTATATTGCTATTTGCCTGCAAGACAAACACATCAGAAGAACAACCACCATTAAAAGTCGCCTTCCAAACTTTTTTGAGGTAAGGTCGAATGTTTGAAAGCAGAATGTTGCCACAAGAGAAAGCCATAACGTTTGTATTTTCAGGAATAGACCTCGCTTTTACAATACCTTGAAAGTTTTGTAGTATATTCTCTGTGGAGACGTAATTGCCACTATTTAACTCAGAGGAATTAATGCGGGTGTTTGAGAACTCTAAGACATCTCCCAATACGCACCTCTCCCACTCCCCGGTGAACTCCGGGAATCTGAGAGACGGGCTATTATGGCTCGTTTTATCGTCAATTTTCATATTAGTCATTCACCAAAATAAAAAAACTACAATATTCCCAACTCCTTCAGGTAAACATCGATCTCCTTGTCAAGTTCGGCACGCTTTGCCTCCAAATCCTTGATCTCGCTCATCACCGCGTGAATGTCTATCGGTTCCTCTTCCTCAAATGTATCAACATAGCGGGGAATATTCAGGTTATAGTCGTTGTCACGGACTTCCTGAAGGGTCGCGCAGTGGCTGTATTTCTCAATCTCTTTGCGTTCACGGTAGGTATCGACAATCTTCTTGATGTGCTCAGGCCTTAGTTTGTTCTGCGTCTTGACCTTCTCGAACTCCTTGCTGGCATCAATGAACAGAATATTCTCATCCTCCTTGCGGCATTTCTTCATCACGAGGATACAGGTCGGGATGCTTGTGCCGTAGAAGATGTTCGCCGGGAGACCGATAATAGCATCGATGTAGTTCTTCTTCTCGATCAGATATTCACGGATCTTGCCCTCGGACGCGCCTCGGAAAAGCACGCCGTGAGGAGCCACGCAAGCCATTGTGCCGCCATCGTTGAGGTGATAGACCATATGCAGGATAAAAGCGTAGTCGGCCTTGGATTTCGGAGCCAGAACTCCGGCCTTGCTGAAACGGTCATCGTTATTGAACTTCGCGGCGGCGGACCACTCGGCTGAGAACGGAGGATTCGCCACCACCGCATCAAATTGTCTGTCTCCGAACTCATCGTCCTCAAGCGTATCCCCATTATGTATGTCGAAATCCCTATACTTAACCCCGTGAAGAAGCATATTCATTCTTGCAAGATTGAATGTGGTAGGATTCTTCTCTTGGCCGAATATCTCGTCGGCATTGCCTTCGCGGGCGGTACGAAGGAGCAGAGAACCGGAACCGCAAGTCGGGTCATAGACGGTCTTCAGCCTGTTCTTTCCGGTGATGACGATTTCCGACAGAATCTGGCTGACCTCCTGCGGAGTATAGAACTCACCGGCTTTCTTGCCTGCTCCGGCGGCGAATTGCCCGATCATATATTCATACGCATCGCCCAATATGTCAATATCTTGCGCATCCTCAAGACCGAAATCAATGCCGTCGAGCGCGACAAGGACATCACTGATGAGCCTGTTCTTGTCTTCAGCCGTCTTTCCAAGCTTCGGCGAAGCCAGGTCAATGTCGGAGAACAGGCCACCAAAGTCATCCTCACTTTCCTGTCCGATGGTGCTGTCTTCAATCTTCTTCAGAGAGCGCTCAAGAGCCGGAAGGATATTCTCTTTTCCCTGAATCATAGATATGATGGTGGAGAACAGGTATTCAGGCTCAACGAAATATCCCAAGTCCTGGATGCACTGCGCTTTCAGTTCCTCCTTCAATTCTTCATCACCGCTTTCCCAGGCGGTCTTGAAGTCTATGTTGTCGTATTGTAGTATCTCATTGGTGCGAAGCTCGATTTTCTCCGAAAGATACTTGTAGAATATGAATCCAAGGGTGAAGTACATAAAATCACCGGCGGACATATTGCCTCTGAGTGTGTTGGCGACTGTCCAAAGCTGTGTGCGCAGTTTCTGCTGTAATTCTTCGCTCATATCGTGTTTGTCTTTTTAATCCCAACTGAAAGTGTCTATAATGCCACGAAGTCTGGCCATAACCCGTTTGAAGATGTTCCTACGTTCGATAAGGCCAACCTTTTTTCTCATTATGGCATCCTGTATGATCTCCGGCTTCTCGCGCTGAAGGTAGTCGTATTCCTTGAAGAAACTCTGCAACGACTCCTTGTCAAGTCCCTCATCATCGGCCAGATTGGCGATGGCTTTCGACTTCTCCTTTGAAATATAGTCGTTCAGGCGGCCTTCGAGGTCAATGTTCCCGTCCGCCTTGGCTCTGATGAAGCCGCTTTTGTCATTGTCTATGTTCTGCTTGATGAAGCCGTCAATGAGTTTTGTCTTGTTACGCATCGCGGCATCCCTTATCATAGTGTCAAGAATATGCTGACGTCTGGATTCATAATCCTCGTTCTCTGGATTCAGATCCTCAATGAGGGCAAGGATATATGCGACATTGATGACATCGCTGTGCAGCAGCTCAAGGCAGAAGTCTATGTCTTCAAGTTTGGAATCGCCATAAGGGATTTCGGGCTCTTCTAAAGTTCCGGTCCGAGCATCGTCTTTGTCCACAACACCGACTGTGATGTCAAGGTACTTGCTGCGGAAGTCCATATACTCCTGCTCAGACATAGCAAAATACTTATCTTCCGAGGTATAATCCTCATAAATCTGGATCTCGGTCTTTCCTTTGATGATGTCCCTGAAAGCAAGTATAAAGTCTTTCTTGTCACGCTCGCTCTTCAGAGAGTCGATGAAAGCCGGATCCGGATATTTCTTCAGGAAATCAATCATCTTCTGATTGAGATCCTTACGGACTTCCAGATAAGGTTTTCTGACGATATATTCATTCGGCTCATTGTTACTGAAAAGTTTGATGGCGGCGTCCACCTTGGATTTCAGGTTGCGGAAACAGATTATCTTGCCGAAACGCTTCTTCTCGTTGAGCACGCGGTTGGTACGGCTGAACGCCTGAAGGAGACCGTGCCATTCCAGATTCTTGTCCACATACAAGGTGTTCAGCTTCTTGGCATCAAATCCGGTCAGGAACATACCCACGACAATCAGCAGGTCAAGAGGCTCCATATCAGGCCTGCGCTTCTTCATACGCTCGTTGATGTCATCGTAATAGAGACTGAAATGAGGCACATCGTATGCAGTGCCGAACATTCTGTTGTAGTCATACATTATCTCCTGCAGCTTGTCGGCGGTCACTTTCTCATCCTCAAAGCCTTGTCCCATTCCAGTAAGATTGTCATCCTGGCTCTCGTTCGCCGAATAAGTGAATATCGCGCCGATGCGGATCGACGGTTTCAGTTCCTTGAATATCCTGTAATATTCAAGGAGCATCGGGACAGACTGGACAGCGAACATCGCATTGAACTCACCGTCAAAGGTAGAATGATTGAAGTTGTTCAATATGAACCGCGCGATCTCCCGCATCCTTGTTTCCGATTCCAAGTCCACATCTTCTTGTCCTTTATAATATTCAACAAGGAAACCAAGCACATTATCATCAGCTATGGCATCTTTTATCAGGTATCTATGCAGACATTTCCCGAATACTTCCGCTGTGGTATGTTCCTGTCTGGCGTTTTCCCGAAAAATCGGTGTTCCGGTAAATCCGAAAATCCGGAGATTGTGAAAGAAACCGACTATATTCTTATGGCAGTCACCGAAGTGAGAGCGGTGACATTCATCGAAAATCATCACGACCTTCTTGTCACGAATGTCTTGCAGGTGCTTGTTGTAGTAGTCTTTCGTGACCGCACAGTTCAATTTCTGTATGGTGGTGATAATGATCTTGGAATTTCCGCTTAGTCTCTTGATGAGTTCGCCTGTGTTGTCAGTATTGTCAACAGCCCCTGGCTCGAACGCTTCATATTCCGCTTGTGTCTGAGTGTCAAGGTCGTGTCTGTCCACCACGAACAGCACCTTGTCAACGCCATCGACTTCCGAAACCAGCTGCGCAGCCTTGAACGAGGTCAACGTCTTTCCAGCTCCTGTTGTATGCCATACATACCCGTTATCATTGGACTCCTGCACTTTCTTCAGAATCTCCTCCACGGCATAATACTGGTACGGGCGCAATACCATCAACATCTTGTCTCCTTCGTGAAGGACTATGTACTTGCCTATAATCTTGCCAAGAGTGCATTTCGCCAAAAAGTCATCGGCGAAGAGTTCAAGGTTGTTTATCGGTTCGTTGTTTGGAGTCGTCCAATTGAATGTGAACTTATAGCCGCCATTAGGATTATTCGCGAAGTATCTGGTGTTTACCCCGTTGGAGATGATGAAAAGCTGAATGTAGTCAAAGAGTCCATTGAATGCGGTCTTCTGGTATCTCTGAACCTGATTATATGCCTGCTTCAGTTCAACGCCCCTTTTCTTCAGCTCAATCTGCACAAGCGGAAGACCATTTATAATGATAGTAACGTCAAAGCGGTTCTTCCTCTTAGCCTCAACTGTTATCTGGTTCGCCACCTGAAACTCGTTCTTGCACCAATTCTTGGAATCGAAGAAATTAATCCAGACACGATCTCCGTTTTCGAGTTCAAATTCCTTCAAGTCACGAAGCTTCTTGGCCTTCTCGAAGCGCGTTCCTCCTTCAAGATAAAGCAGAATCTTGTCAAATTCAGACTCAGTGAAAGACGTGCGGCCGTGTCGCTTGAGCTCGTCTGTGTTATGCTTCTCAAGCTGAGCTTTGAAATTGGACTTAAGTTCATTCTCATCATTGAGAATGACACGTTCATAACTGTTCTCAATCAAGGTTTTGATCAACCCTTCCTCCAGAATCTGTTCACTTTGTACAGACATATTATATTCCAAAAGACAATATATGGCAAAGTTAGCAATCTCTTAAAGATATTCAAGTGCCATTGCTATCATTCGCACATTATTACTATCCTGGCAAGTGTCCAAAGACAATCAACATAAAAAAAGAGTGACCAAATATTGGCCACCCTTCTTTTATGTTGATCCGAACAAAGTCTTTTATATCTCCTGCCGCTTGCGACGCCAGTTGAGCATCGGGAGGAGGAAGGAGATGACGGCGGCGCCTAGCCAGAACCAGCTGACGTAGGTGAAATCGTGTTTGGTCACGGTCTCGCCGAGTTTGTTCACCACCTCGACTGTGTTGTTGTCCAGAAGGAGGCCGGTGACTACGTTCTGCAAGCCGGCGGCGGCGTAGGAGGCCACTCCTACGATGCCGAGGGCGGCTCCGGAGGCTTTTCTCGGAACGAGGTCAATGGCCATCAGACCGCCAAGGAAACTGATCAGAACACCGATGGCGATTCCGAACAGAACCATTGACAGGATGAGCGTGAAATGACTGCCGTTTCCGAACAGGAACAGGTAGAGGGAAATCGCCTCAAGGACACCTGCGGTGAAGGCGGGATATTTCCTGTCTCCCTTGAACACCTTGTCGGACAGCCAGCCTGAGAATACCGTTCCCAGCACTCCGAAGATCGGGTTGATGCCGATGATCGCGGCGGCGGCTTTGAGGTCATATTCATAAGTCTCCTGAAGGAAGATCGTGCCCCACTCGTTGATGGCGTAGCGGCTCATGTACATGAACGCGCTGGACAGGGCCAGAATCCACACTCCGGAATTGCGGAGAACGGCTTTCTGGATCTTTCTGGTCTCGGCGGCCCTGGCCTCGGCGGACTCAGCGGACTCCTGCGCGGCCGGCTTCTTTGTCTCCTCGCCGGAAAGTTCCTCAATGGACGGAAGTCCCTTGCTCTCAGGCGTGTCGTGCAGCCAGAACAAGATCAAAAGCACTCCCAGAAGGCCGGCGCAGGCCGCTCCGAAGAAGCCCCATTTCCAACCGAAGGCGGCCACAATGGAACCTACGAATATGAACGAGAGGCCTTCGCCGATGTTGTGCGAGGCGCTGAAAAATCCATAGTACGTGCCACGTATCCGCAGCGGGAACCACCTCGAAAGTGTGACGATGGAAGGCGGAGAGCCCATAGACTGAGCCCAGCCGTTGATGCCCCACATTATCGCGAACACTATGAATATGATAGAGCCGCTGATGCCAGCGCTGACCGCTGTTGCGCCAAGCACTCCCATAATCAGGTTGGCGGCGGCCGACAGCACCAGACCGGTGGCCATAAACCTTTTGACATTCGAGCCGTCGGCCAGGAATCCGTTGACGAACTTGCCCACGGCATAGGTCCAGTAAAGGCAGGCGCCAATGATACCAAGCTGCGTGGCGTTGAGCAGGCCGGCGTCAATCAGCGGCTGCTTCATCACGCCCATCGACATACGGCACACGTAATAGAGCGCGTAGCCGAACGTGATGGCGATGAAGGACTGGAAGCGGGAACGTTTCCAGACCTTGTCAGTGTTCTCCGGAGCCACCTTGGCGGCGGACGGAGAACTTATCCTGAAAAAATCGAGAAATGAAGCCATCTTAAATGAATATTATGACTATCCAGACGGCTTCCTAATCGTGCAATCCCTTTTCGCGGAGGTACTTGAGCAGCTGCTCAGGACGGTCGGTCTGGATGAGTGACGCGCCGTAGCCGATCACCTGGTCGTAGATGAGGGCAGGATCGCCGCAGTCAAGAGCCTTGTCATCGTCCAGATAGCCGCAGAGGCTTCCCCAGATAGTGTTGATCCAAAGCTTTGAGCCTGAGTCGATAATCTTCTTGAAGCAGTCCTCAACCTCAGGGGTCATCTTCTTCCAGCAAACCTCGTAGGCGAGAGGAACGGTGCCGGTCTCCATATATTCATTGAAAAGAGCCTTTCCGGCCTCTTTCTGGATGTCAATGATAGGCATATACATCATATTGTGCTCGTGGGCGGCCATCCTCCCGGCCACCTCGGCTACAGGCTTCTTGCCCTTGATCAGGATCTGGTCGGTGACTCCGAGTTCCTCGGTGAGGGCGAGAACCAAGTCGTAATATTCATAACCCTGATCCACGTTCACGCAGATGCGGTCCTTGCAGCACTCCAGCGCCTCGCGGAGGGTGCAGATGTGCAGGGAGTCGGTGGCAACGCCGTGCGCGCGCTTGAGACGGAACTTCTTGAGCTCATCCAAGGTGTAATCGCTTACAAGGCCCTTTCCGGTGGTGCAGCGGTCGATCGTCCTGTCGTGAGAGAGCACGAGAACGCTGTCCTTGGTGAGCTTGAGGTCGAGCTCCATTATGTCAGCGCCCATCCTGATGATGGACTCGATGGCAGGGATGGAGTTCTCCGGATAGTTGCGCCAGTCGCCTCTGTGGCAGGCCACGACCACATACTTTGAGGCCGGGTCGTGCATCTGCGCCACGATCATCTCGGCCCTGTTAGGGTACTTGGCCGCATCAACCACATTCTTCTTTGCCGTCCCGCAGGAGCAGAGGCACACAGCGGCGGCGATCAGATACAAAATTCTTGCTTTCATATATTCATTAATTTTTAAAATTTTGTCAGTCAATGTCTAAAGAAGCTTCCTTAGTTCAGCGAGGGCGCAGGAGATGTGGTACTGGACCGTCTTGGGACTTATCATCAGCGCGTCGGCAATCTCTTGGTAAGTCTTGTGTTCGTAGCGGTTCATCCTGAAGATTGTCTTCCTTAGGACAGACATATCTTCCAAAGCCTCGTCTATGCTTTTCAGCAACTCGAACGTGTCCATTTGGAACGACGGCTCATACCGCTCCGTGCTGACTCCGACAGTGACCTTCTGGTACCTGTCGCGCACGCCCTTGCGCTTAATGAAATTCAGGACGGCGTTGTGCGCCATACTGAACAGGTAGGACTTGAGCGAATCAACCTCACGGAGAGCTTTACGGGAGTTCCAGATCTTGAGGAACATATCCTGCGTGATGTCCTCCGCCTCCGAGGAGTTCTGAAGCATACTGAACGCGAAATTTCGGATGCGCCCGGCATACAGAACATAGAGGATGCCAAGAGCCTTGACATCCCCTCCTGCTATCTGCTCAAGTAACTGCTTGTCTTCATTAAGCATTTCACCTGACAAATATAACGATTATTTACCACTTTCTTACACGGACCTTGTACATATCAATGTCAACATTGATGATTCTGTCCGGGGCGGAGGCGCTGGTGTTCCTGCTGTAGCGGATCTTGTGGGAAGACCAGCTCTCATCTCCCTCCGGGATGGTCGCGTCCGTGTACCAAACCTCGCCGGTCTCGGCGTTGTAGTTCAGGGACTTCAGAGCGGTGGAGCCTGAGAACAATGACATCTCCGTGAACTGTTCCGTCTCGACATTGAACAGGTAAGCCTTGCTGCCGGCCACTGTGATGGTGTTGTCGTCCACACGGTTGATGTCGTGGATTCCACCCTGAGGAGCCGTGATGCTCTTGACGAGCTCAAACGAAGGCTTGTCGGTGCCGAGGCCGTTGATCTTGAATATCTTGATGACATTTCCGCCGGCGGCGTACAGCACGTTCCTCTTGTAGTCCCAGACAACTCCGTGGCCGGAATAAAGGTCGGCGTTCGCCAATGAGACCTCTGACCTGGCCGAATTATAGATATGCACCTTGTTGTGGTTGGCGGTCGATCCTGTGGATGTGGCCACAGCGATGTAGCCTCCAGGGAGATATTCAGCGGAATGGGCGTTAGGCAGTCCGGTCGCGTGGAAAAGCACCTTTGAGGTGGCGTAGTCCAAAAGGACGCACCATCCGTAGGAACTTGTCAGCAGCAGTTTGGTGCCGTTGTCCACGAACTTGCACTCGTCCAGATGGTCGCAACGATCGGCAGCGAGTCCGAGTTCAGAGGCAGCTGTTCTGGCATCCCACGACCAGATAAGACCTTCCTTGTAGGAATCCTTGGCGACTGCCGCGTTGATGACGAACACGTGGTTGTCTCCGCAGAAAACAAGTTCGGTCGATTCGTCCTCTGCCAGCTTCTCGGTGCTGATCCTCTCGCCCGCCTCAAGGACGATCTCGCTGTGGTTTGTGGCTGTGATCGTCTGGCCGGAAGAAGTTGTCATCTTAGCGGTGAAGCCCTTTGAAAGGGTGACAGGAGCGCAATAGACAGGGATGAACACAGAGTTCGAGCGGCAGTCCACCGGAGTGGTCGGAGTCATCTTGACGGACGCTGAGTTTGCGGTGAATGTGCCCTCGGCGATGTCAGCGGTGACCTCGCCGGCAAGATTCTCTCCGCCGTTGGCGGTCAGCTCAAGCGAAGCGACATCGTAGTCCCCCATCGCGACGTTCACGAACACCATACATCCGGCAGGCTTCAGTTTGAAGTCACAGCCTTCGTAGGAATTGACATTGGCGCTCACCACGTCCAGCATAACGGGAACCTCGGTTCCGTTCTGGTTGGTCGGAATGGTATATTTCACGTTTTTCCCGGACAAACGCACATCCGCCTTGGAAGGGTACCAACTCAACACCGTGGTCTCAAGCCGGGAAGCCTGGACATTGAACAGGAAATACGATGAGCTGCTTCCCGTAATGATCGGAGAAGCCTCGGCTCTCTTCGCGATTCCGTCCGGCTCCAGCATTATGACACCTTTGTCATCGGCTCCCCAAGCCGGTGTGACAATAGCCCCCGCGGTCTTGAAGTCCTTGCTCGCCTCATAATACGGGCTCAAGGTTATCCTGGCCTTGACCGCAAGGTCCCTGATCTCGGAATCCTTGTCCTCCGAGCAAGCGCCGGCGGCACACAAGGCAAGCGCGGCCGACACAATGGATATAAACCTTATCTTATTCATTCTCTTCATTTTTAATGAATATCCCGACCCGGCCGCAGGACTTTTCCCCCACGGACCGGGTCAGAAATGATTACCTTAGGCAGCAGGAACCGCAGATGTCACCACCGTGGGTGCTCCATCCTGAGGCTCTCTGGCCACCGACATATTTGCCGACCATCAGACCGTTGGCCGTCTTGGATCCGATGAAGGCTGAATAGAACACACCGTCAAGAAGGTTGTTGCCCCCCATCTGTTTCTGGTTTGTGTCATCAGCGTTCTCGCTCCAGGATTCCTTGATCGTTCCATCACTGTTGAAAATATAGGAAGTGTTGCCGTACTGTCCTGAAGTGATGTAGAAATGGTTCTCTGTGTCAACGCAAGGGTGTGAGAAGTTGAAAGCGTTGGCCTTGCCTCCATTGGAGAGGATATGCTCGTAGCTCCAGTTCACCTTAGTCAGATCCTTGTCGATGTTATAGACGTGGTTGTCCTTGCAGCCGACGAAGACGGTTCCGTTCGGAGCCACAACCGGCTCGTAAGGGTTATTGCCGGCGAACACGAAGTTGTCAACGATTATCTCCTTCTTGGCCAGATCAATCGAGCTAAGGCCGTTTGCGACAGGAACGTACATTGTGTTCTTGTCAGCGGCCACGGCAAAGCCGGAGATCCCGACCATTTTCGCGCTCATCGTCAATGCCTTGAGCAGCGAGCCGTCCGAAATGTTCAGGAACGTTATGGTCGCTCCGGCGCCAACGACAAGCTCAGTTCCGTTCACGAGGAGACCAGCGACCGCCGTGCCAATGGCCGCCTGCCATTTCTTCGCGCCGGAAGCGGCGTCGAGGGCGAACACATTTCCGGCCTTGTCACCGATATAGACTTCCGTACCGGCGGCATTGACAGCCGGCGCGGCGCTCTGCATTGAGCCGGCCTCGGTGAACTTCCATTTGAGCTGTCCATCAGCGGTGACAGCATAGAACTGACCTGAGGATGTGGTACCATAATAGATGTCACCTGTCTTAGGGTTGACGGTCAGAGGGTTGTAACTGCCCGAATTGGTTTCAGGGACATATTTCCACTTGATATCCCCGCTGATGACATCGAATGCGTAGAGAACAGCCTTCTTGTTGAAGGTGATATCATAGACGGTCTTTCCGTCAGGCGAGAAGACCGGGCAACTGCCCTTGAAGCCCTCGTAGTTTGTGCCGGACATCTCCCAATCGTTGAAGAATACGACATACGGACGGATTTCCACCTCAAGGGTCCAGGTCTTTGTCTTGCCCTTGATGTCAGCACTCAGAGTAACCTGCTGCGCTCCGGTCGCGGTGAAGCCCTTGGAAACCTCGACACCTTCGAGAACCTTTCCGTCAGGGAATGTCCACTTGACATTCGTCGCGCCAGGATAACCCTCGGTGTTGAACGTGAACTTGATCGGTTGGTTAATGGCAGCCTTGCTCCTGTCAAGGGTGTAAGGAATCGCCAGAGTAGGCATCGCCTTTACCTGCGCGGCCTCGGCAGGACCTTTGGCATAATTAGCCACAAGGGTGAACGTATAGTTCTTGTCGTTGGTCAGGCCGGTCACGTCATAGCTTTCCTTGTCGGCCTCGATCTCGGCTTTCTGAACGTCGGTCTCGGCTCCTTCCATAAACCAAGTCAAGGTGTAGGAAGTAAGCAATCGGGACGGACGGGTCCAAGTCAAGGTAACCGTGGCGTCGGAAGCGTCCGCGTCAAGGTCAGTCACAGGGAGCCTTGAGGTGCTCGGCCTCGCCGAAACCTCGACTGGATTGGAAATCAGATTGCCATAAACCGCCTGGACGGAGAACACATAGTCGTCTCCGTTCGCAAGATCGGTCACAGTGTAGTTCTGACCGTCGGTGCGGATGGTCTGCTCAGAGCCTTTCGTGTAAGTGATGATGTACTCAGTCGGATTCCATCCTTCAGGGACCGACCACGACAACTGAACCTCCTCATCACCTGGAACGGCCTTCAAATCAGTCACCTGATGGCGCGGTCCTCCTGTCTCGGGAATATCCTCCTGCCAGCAGGAGCTCATCGCCAGACAAGCGATCGCCGCAATGATGCAATATAATATTCGTTTCATTTCTTTTCTATGTTTATCAATATCTTAGTGTTATCATCAGAATCCAGGATTCTGCCAAAGGATGGAATCATCGTTCACAATCTCGATCTGATCGTGAGGAATCGGGAAGAGAAGGTTGTGGGAGTCAAGCGAGTAGCCAAGGCTCTTGAACAAATCCACGGCCAGTCCAAGACGGACAAGGTCGAACCATCTCTGTCCCTCAAGGGCGAACTCCCTTCCTCTTTCATCGGCCAGTTCCTTGATGAAGGCATCCTTGCCGGAGACCTCGGCCTCGGTCAGTTCAGGAAGATCGGCGCGGGTACGGGTCTTGTTGAGATACGTAAGAGCCTCGGAGATGTTTCCCTGCTGTCCCAAAGCCTCGGCGTACATCAGAACGACGTCAGCATAACGGAGGAACGGGAAATCATTGCCAACCAGCGTGGTATATGTGGCATCGTAGGTGTCCATATACTTGTTGATCGCGTAAAGTTTACCCGGCGTTATCTCCTGATACTCACCAATAAGGGCGTACCTGTTGTCATCCGCTGAATAAACAGACTTGAACACGCCGGTCGGATTAGGCCTCAGCTTAGGGTCAGCGATGTTGGTGCTGTGCCAGTAGCCGTGACCGTTGTCGTTTGTCTTGTTGTAGTAGATGGCGAAGAGGATCTCCTTGTTCATCTTGTCGGCCACATCGAAAGCGGCTCCGGTAGTCGCCATAAGGCCGAAGTTCGTGTCCTTCATCGCGTCCTCCAGCACGGTCTGCGCCTCGGCGTATTTGCCGAAAGTCAGATAGACCTTGCCGAGAAGAGCCTGCGCGGCGATCTTCGTCACTCTCGCAACCTCGGCGGAACGTTTGGCGGGAAGAAGATCAATTGCTTCCTTGAGATCCTCGACAAGAAGGTTGTACATCTCCTCCTCAGTGCATCTCGGGATGGTCTTGGCCTGGACAGGTGTCACGACGGTGCGTGTCACCGGCACGACTCCGAACACCCTGTAAAGGCTGAAATACCACCATGACCTCATAAACAGGCACTCGCCACGGTACTTGTCCCCGTTCGCGAGAGTCTTGCCGGCCATATGGTCGAGAACATCGTTGCAGCGGTATATTCCGTTGTACCAGGCGTTCCAGATATTCGAGAGTATGGCATTGTTGGATCTCTCCTGGAAATGATCGAGATCGTACCTGTCCTGAGTGGAGACCGCCATTGCGGTGAGCTCACACTCGTCACTTCTATAAGCCAGTTCGTTGATGAAAAAGCCCATCTGGGTCTTCAGCTTGTCGTAGCAGCAGTAAACGCCCTGGTTGAAATCATCATCGGTCTTGTAATAGTTGCCTTCGGTCACGGTGTTCGCCGGGTACTGCTCGAAGAAGCTATCGCCACAGGAAGCAAGGCTAAGAGCCGCAAGGCCGATCAAAGCTGATTTTATGATATTCTTCATATTCATTACAGATTAAAGTTGATACCCACACTGAAGGTTCTTGAAAGAGGGTAGGAGCAATAGTCCTCGCCCGGGCTGAGGGCGTTGGTTGACCTCTTGTTGACCTCTGGGTTGTAGCCTGAATAATGAGTCAAGGTGAACAGGTTCGTGCCCTGGATGTAAACCCTCATCTTTGAGATGGTAGTGCCGCGGAACCACTTGTCCGGCATCGTGTAGCCGAGGGACAGGTTCTGGAGCCTCAGGTAGGATCCGTCCTCCAGATGGAAGGTCGAGGTGCATGAACCGTTGTTTCCAGATGATTTTCTGGTGGCCCTGTTGAGGTTGCCGTAAGGGAATCGGTTCAAAGCCTCCTTCATCATATTCGATGACGCTTCCATATTCAGAAGGTAACGTCTCTCAAGGTTCAGGATCTCGTTGCCATAGACACCCTGGAAGTTGGCTGAGAGATCAAGTCCCTTCCAGCCGAACTGAACACCGAATCCGTAGTAGAAATCAGGCATATAGTTGCCGACGATCACACGGTCGGAATCCTTGTCGAGCTTGCCGTCGCCGTTGGCGTCCACAAAACGGAAGTCGCCGACAGTGGTTGTCGGGAAATGAGGGTATGTGTCAAGTTCCTCCTGGTTGTGGAACACACCGTCCTGCACGAGCAGGTAGTAGCAACCTACCGGATAGCCGACTTTCGTGATGTAGTTGGCACCTGAATATGAAGAGGCGACGATGAGCGGAGCGTCCTCGTCACCAAGCGACAGAACCTTGTTCCTGTTCAGCGACCAGTTGGCGTTCCAGTCCATCGAGAAGTCACCGAACGACTTGTGAGAGGTCAAGGTGATCTCGACACCCTTGTTCTGCATCGATCCGATGTTGACATTGGACTTCGTCAGACCGGACACAGATGACACCGGAATATTAAAGAGCATATCCGTGGTCTTGGAATAGTAGAAGTCGGCGTTGATGCCGAGAAGGCCGTTCCAGAGGTTAGCGTCGAAGCCGATGTTTGTCTGGGTGTTCTTCTCCCATCCAAGCTCGTTGTTGGCTATCTGCGACGGGTACATAGAAGTGACGAGTCCGTTGCCAAGATCGAGAGTGTTGGATCCGTAAAGGGCCAGATAAGCCGAGTTACCGATCTGGGCGTTACCTGTCTGACCGATGCTGGCGCGCAGCTTGAGGTCGTTCAGCCAGTTCTTCGTGTTCCTCATGAAATTCTCGTCACTGATTCGCCAACCGGCTGACGCGGCAGGGAAATATCCCCACCTTGTGTTCGGAGCGAAACGAGAGGAGGCGTCACCTCTGATCGAGGCTGAGAACATATAACGTCCCTTGTAGGAATATTGCGCGCGGACAAGCCAAGACGCGAATGTGTAGGCGTACTTGTCGTTGAATGTGTCATCAATTGAAATGGTCTTGCTCTTGGTGGTCCTGATCTTGTCGTCACCCTCTACACCGGTACCCTTGATGGCGGAGGTCTGGATAGCCTGTTTCTCAGCCTCATAGACAGCCACGGCGTTTATTGAGTGCTCGCCGAACTTTCTGTTGAACGAGATCTGGTTGGTGACGTTCCAGTGGAAATATGACTGGGTGTAGTTGGCCGCGGTAGTAGCCGAAGGCTTGTCGTAGTACTTCAGGTTCTTGAGCGGAATGTAGGACGGACGGTAGTAGTTCCTGATGTAGGAATAATAGTCACCACCGACCGTGACCTTATATTCAAGTCCCTTGATGAACTCGTAGGAAGCATGGACGTTGCCAACAAGGTTCAGTTTCTCCCTGACATCGTCGATCTCAAGGGCAAGGGCGACAGGATTCAGCACCTCGTTGGTCTGGGTGTCCCAAGTGTTGAACCTCATATAACCGTTCATATCCCAGTTATAGGACCCGTCGGAGTTGTAAACCGGGAATACCGGCGGTGCCATCAAAGCGGACGCGATCACACCGTCGCTGCCGTACTGGCCGTCGGAGTTCACATAATTGGTCTTTGAATATGAAGGAGAGAAGCTTACGCCATATTTCAGCTTACCTTTCTTGCCGTCAAGGTTGGCCCTGAGTCCGTACCTCTCGAAGTCCGATCCGATGATGGTTCCCTCGCGGTTGAGGTAGTTCAGGCCAATATAGTAGTTGTAGTTCTTCGTTCTGGCGGAGACGCTGAGGGCGTGCTTGTGCGAGAGCGCCGTGCGGAAGATCTCATCCTGCCAGTCAGTGTTCGTCAAAGTGCCGGTCTTGTCCTGAAGATAGGAAGTGATGAGAGGATCGACATTATGATAACTCTTCGGACGACCGCTATACGGATCTCCGATGGAGCCTGTGGGAACTTCAAAAAGATAGGCGCCGTCCCTGGCTTCTTTGAATATCTCCGCGAACTCGTAGGCATCGAGCATATCGATCTTCTTGGAGACATTGGAGACGCTGAACTGTCCGTCGTAGGAGATGACCGGAGTCTCTGAGTTGGCGCCACGCTTTGTGGTGACAAGGATGACACCGCAGGATCCTCTCGAACCGTAGATGGCGGCCGCGGAGGCATCCTTCAGGACCTCAAGGCTCTCGATGTCGCTGCCGTCAAGGTTAGCAAAAGCTCTTGAGTCACAAGGGATTCCGTCGATTACATAGAGGGGGTCGTTGCCTGATGTGGCGGACTGGATACCCCTGACCCTGACGGAGACGTTGCCGGAAGGCTGACCACCCAGATTGATGACCTGAACACCCGGCATCTTGGCAGCCATCGACTCACGGAAGTCCGTGGTCGGAGTGTTGGCGAAGTCCTCGGCCTTGATGGACGCGATGGAAGTCGTGACATCCCTCTTGTTCTGCGCGCCGTAACCGATGACCACAACGTCATCCAGCTTGATAGCCTCTTCCTCAAGCACGAAATCGGCCTTGGACTGGCCAGCGGTCAATGTAGCGGAGGCGCTGTTGTAGCCGATGATGGAAACGTCCAGGACAGCGTCCTCGCTCTTGACCTTGAGCTCGTAGTTTCCATCGATGTCTGTTCCGGTTCCGTTGTTGGTGCCACGCTCGATGACCATAGCGCCGATCACCGGCTGTCCGGACTTGTCAACGACCTTTCCGGTAATGATTTTCGGGCCTACGGTCCCCGAAGCCTTAGGTCTGGCTTCCGGAGCCTTTTTGCTCAAAAGGATCTTCTGGTCCTTGAATTCGACCTTGACACCTGGAAGCACCTTCTTCAGGACAGCTTCGATGTCCTCGTTCTTCGCCGTGACCGAAACCTTGCCGGCAAGGTCAATGTCGGTGTCCACATAGGCGAAAGTGTAGGAACTACCAGCCTCGATAGCCTTCAGGAGTTCCTTGACTGTCACATCCTTGACATTCACGGTCGCCGTCCTGCTCTGAGCGTACGCACCGAGCGAAAGCCCGAGGGCGCACAGCATACAAAGCACGGTTCTGGTGAATGAAGGAAGAATGTTAGATATTCCTTTCATTAATAATTAGTGTTTTTGGTTTTGTTATCAATTGTGATTGTCTTTCCTTGACGCTCCCAGCGGACCGGAAGGAGGGTTGAGAGGATCTCCATAATCTCATCGACGGATTCATCCTTGACCGTCAATGACATACGTTTGTCCTTAAGGTTGCCGAGGTCAGCCGCGATCTTCATCTGGTACTTGTGCGACAGGCTTTCCAGAATGTCGCCGAGCTTCACATTGTCGAATGCGAGGCGATGCTCGTACCAGCGGCAGCAGTCATCGGCGTTCACCGCCGTCACCTCAGTCCTTCCCCTGTCCCAGGAATATTTCTGGTCAGGCCTGAGGATGACGAGTTCCTTGCTTTCGGTGTCGGAGACCTGCACGGAACCGCTGCGGAGGATCACCTCGGCGGAATGTCCGACAGGGTCGCTGACAATGTTGAAAGTCGTTCCGAGAACCTTGACCTGAAGGTTGTCGTGCATATTCACGATGAACGGGCAGGCTTCGTTTCTGGTGACCTCAAAGTAGCCTTCGCCGTCGATGGAGACATTCCTTGCGCTCTTGCCGAAATCCTGGTTGTAGGACAGCCGGCTGTCCCGGTTGAGCCATACGCGCGTGCCGTCAGGCAAGGTGTAGGAGCCGACGTTGTCGGACGAAGCGATGAGCACGGTCTCCCTTTCGGGAGCCATATTCATTCTCGCGACTGTCGCGCCTCCTATGAATATCGCCACGGCTGCGGCGGCGGTGACACAGTAACGTAATGGCTTGCTGTGCAGCAGATTGGACAGCCATCCGAGTCTTTGAGCCGTTGGGGCAGTCCCTTCGATGCTCGCTGAGCTTGTCGAAGCGCCATCCTCTCCCAACGAAGCCATAAGCCTCTCCAGTCCGGCCGTCAAGTCGAAATCAGGAGAGTCCGAAGAGACAGAGTCCCAATATTCCTCCAGCAAAGCCTTCACCTCCGGTTCATCTCCATACGCGGCAAGCCACCCGAGGTACCGTTGTTTCAGTTCCTCGGAGACCTCCACACCGCTGAAGAAGAAATCCAGGATGCGTCTGTAGTCTTCGCCCTTCATTATTTGCCCGCCTGGGTGAATGTGTAGGTACTTGTGTAAGATCCGGCATTGAGACGGATCGTTCCGATACGGTCTGCACCTGTCGTGTTAGGTTGGGTGGTGATGGTTGATTCACTGACGCCCTTGGTGCCGGAAGCAGGTTCGATCGTGAACCAGTCCTCACCTTCAAGCGACCAGTCACACGTGGCGCTGATCGTGATCTGATCGGTTCCGCCTCCCACCAACGTAGCAGGTGTCTTGGCGGCCAACGTAGTCTTGATGACGACAGTGTCGTGCACCTCGGACACAGTCTGTTTCTGGCAAGCGGTCCCGCCAAGAAGCAGCGGAACGACCAGAATGAGTTTTGTTATGAGTTTTAGTTTCATGGAGTATAAAAATGTTTTATATAAGGTAAGACACCTTCGATGCCCTATATGCTAAAAACGATCAAGACTTTTTATCAGGTAATCCTTAAAAAAGGCTATATTTGTATGATATAAAGCCATGTCAAAGGATAAGAAAAGATGATTCTGGATGAAACGATATTCGAAGGGCTGTACTACAAGTACAGTGACAGGCTTTACAACTTCGCGTTCAGGTTCGTGTCGGACGAGCAAACAGCGCAAGACATCGTGCACGAGGCCTATGGCACGCTTTGGGAGAAATTCGAAGGAAAGGAAAGCGACGCATGGCAGGCTCTTCTGTTCCGCATTGTACGGAACCGGTCGATTGACACACTGCGCCACCAGTCATCACTCAGGATTGTCAGTCTCACGGATTCTTTCAGAAACGTCTGCGACGAAGGTCTCTATCAGATGGATTTCGCGGTCAACGACTCCGACCGGAAGACAATCTACGATGAACTCACGGCGAACATCCACAGCATCATGGGCAAGCTTCCTGACAGATGCCGCGAAGTGTTCATGATGAGCAGGTTCCAAAACATGAAGAACAAGGAAATCGCGGCGGCTTTGAAAATCTCTGAGAAGGCTGTGGAAAAGCACATCCACAAAGCCCTGACGGTGTTCAGGAAAGAATTGGACGGCCTCGCCGGCAACGGGAACGCGGATCTCCAGAGCGGAGCCGCTCATTTCTGGCTGCTGTTCATCCTCACCTGCATGGTGGATTGATCACGGATATATTTATGAATAGACAATTTCCTGAATATTAAAGGAGCTAATCCAAAAATCACCAGACTCGGAGCGAAGCGACCGAAGGGGTCTCGGGGAATCCCTTCCCCGTGCCCCACCGGGGCTGTCACGAAGTGACTGGGGGTAAAATGAAAAGGAGGTGACTTTTTAGCCACCTCCCTTTAATATTATGTCATCACCACTATCTATAGCAGATGCTGAACTCGGCCAGACTGCACAGGGGAACCTTCAAGGCCCCGCCCTTTCGTCCTGACGCCGTCACGACAAACTTGACGTACTTCGCCTCCGGCTCGATCTCCGCCGCGTGAACGTTACGGTATGCGCTCACGCCGGTATAGTCGAAATCGCAGACCTTGGTGTAATTCTCTCCATCCAAAGACACTTCCAGATGTCCGCCTTTAAGGTCGGAGGCATAACGGTCCTGACGCCGGTACAGGTCGAAGTCCGAAATACGCACCGGAGAGGCGAGTTCATATTCAATGAAATACGGCAGCTTCAACACCGCCACGTCGGTCTTTTGGTAGCCGGATTCCCATTTCGTGTTGATCTTCCCGTCGATCGTCAGCTCCGGGCCGGCTCCGATCTTATAGGAGTTGCAGTCACGCACCGAGATGTCGGACTGGCTGTAATGATGCCTGTTGAACATATTCATCACTGACTCCGACTCGCCTTCCACCTTGAAGCCGCCTTCCGACTCGACACCAGCCACAAGGGAATAATACCTATCCTGTGCCTTGGACTTGTCGATGCGCACAGTATAGACAATCTCGGAGACACCCGGGGTGAAACCTTGCTCAGAAGAGGACGTCACTGAATATGATCCCTCCGGAAGAAGCGAATATTCCGCCTTGTCCGATGGGACGTTGAAAGTGAACTTCACGCCGTTGTCCCAATTGTTCTCGATGCTTGTGCGGACCTTGTATTCAACAGTGACGAATCCGTCATTGTCCTCCAGTTTGTCAAGATCGGTCTCGGACACTCCGGATTTGTCCAGACTGAACGCCATCATGCTCATGTCCGGGACGATGACAGTGCTGCCAAGTTCATCGGTCTGGGCGTCATTCACGCCATCGGTGAGGCTTTTCAGCCTCAACGCCACAGCGTAGTTACTCAGATCGGAATAGTCCGCTTCCGTTGAAAGTCTTTTCAAGGCCTCGATGTTGAAATCCACCTTGAACGTAGCCTTCTTGTCCTTCATCTGAAGGTCAGACGATTCCAGAGACCAGCAGTCCGAAGGCAGAGCCAGAAGCGACGCAGAGTTCTCCTCATTGTACTTTACCAGCACGGCGGCATCCTCCGACAGCCTCACCTTTGGATTCTGGTCGTAATAGCTGCCACAGTAGGCGTTCACCTCAGCCGTGAACGAGGACTGCACGTCATAGATTGTTTCTGTCTTCTGGTATCCGTTGTTGAGGATGTACACGGAAGGGTCGTAAAGATTGTCCTCCAGGTGGCTCGGCTCGCAGGCCGCGGCGGACAGAAGCGCGGCTAAGCCTATAAGAGTATATTTTCGTTTCATAATGATTCTTTTTTTAGAAGTCGTTTCCAGTTCTACCATCCGTAGTTCTGAGTCAGTTCCGGAACCCTGTCAAGCTCGGCCTGATTCATAGGAAGGACATAGTATTTCTTGGTGAACACCCTCTCGGACTTGGTGCCGGCCTCTCCGAAAGTGTCGAAAATGGACGTGCGCCTCCAATAATCACCGGAAATCTTATGGTCAGACGCTCCGATGTTGCATCCTACGACCTTGCCGTTATCCTCCCTTTCGGCTATCATCCAGCGGCGGGTGTCGAAGTAACGTTTTCCCTCGAAGCAAAGCTCGACCATACGCTCCCTGCGGATGTACTTTCTCTGGAGATCCTTGTCGCCTATGATCTCAGGATAGACCTCGTCCTCGCCGGTTCCGATCGCCGGGACCCCGGCCCTGTGGCGTATCATGTTCCAGTAAGTGAGGATGTCCGGATTCGCCGGGTCATATTCATTGAGAGCCTCGATGTACATCAGCAGCACATCGGCATATCTGATGATCGGCCACGAGAGGTTCCCCCACCGGCTTGACTTCGTGTCCAGATCCGGATCGATGAACTTGAGGCAAAGGTAACCGGTCGGGCTGTAGTTGTTCGATGTGATAGGTCCGGAGTTTCCGTTCTTGTAGAACTGGATGTTGGCCAGCTTGTTCGTGCCCATGATCCATGTCTGGCCGCTCCAGAACACATTGGCGTAGAACCTCGGCTCGCGGCCGATGTACATGTTCATGGTCTCGATGGCGTCGTTGGACTTCAGGTTCTTAGGGATGGTGGAGAAGAACGGGTTGACGAACTTCTGAGACCCGGTCTCAGTGTAGCCGGAACGTGGATCCACCTCAATGACACCCGCGCCGTTGTCGTAGGATTCGTCTTCCATGTTGGTGATCGGATAGTAGCCGTTGTCCATCGCGAAAGCGTCCACAAGCTTCTGGGTCAGACCGATTCCGCCGTATCCGCTCGCCGAGACCGGAGTCTCCCCGACTCTCCAGCTGCGTCCGCCGCACTGCACCGTGAATATGTTCTCAGGGGAATTGAGCAGCACCGCAGCGTTATGAATATTCTCAAGCGGAGTGGCGTTCTCGTCATCCACAAGATTGTACGCGTTCATGTCTATGACAGCCTTCGCCGCCTCGGCCGCCTGTCTCCAACGGTTTTCGTCATATTCTGTGTTGAAGAGTTTCTCTCCGTCCTTGTTCACGATGCCGTCATAAATGCCGGTGCCGTTCTGCCCGTTGAAAAGAGGGCTGGCGTTGAACATAAGGAGCCTGGCCTTCATCGCAAGGGAAGAGCCTTTCGTGGCACGTCCGATCTCGTAGGAGCTTCTCGTGTCAGGGAGCTCGGTGGCCGCTTTGTCATATTCATCACAAAGCCAATCGACTATCGTGCTCCAAGGGGACCTGTCCACCTTTGACACATCCGGGTCGGAATAGTCCGACTGCCTGTCCCCGAGCCAAATGACAGGGCCGTTCCATTTGAGCAGCTCTGTATAGTAGAACGCCCTGAGGAAACGGGCCTCGCCCCGCCACATCACTTTCTCATCATCCGTGAGCTGAGGGCAGTCCTGGACCTTGGACATGAAATATGTCGCCTCGCTTATTCCCTGATACAGTAGTCTGTAAACCGCATGACGGTAACCGCCGTGGGTTGACAGAGGGGAAAGCTGGTTATGGTTCAGCAAAGCGAAGAAACGTGAGCCGGTGTAGGCGCAGGAAGCCTCGTCGCTGGCAGTGATCGCGATGCCGGATGTGGAACCGTAACCTTCCGGGGACCATTCGCTCGGAATGTAGGTATAGACATTGACAAGATATTGCAGCGTGGTCGTCTTCTTGTCGAATATGTTCTTTGAGGTCAGCTGGTCGTCAGGCTGCCTGTCCAGGTAACTGTCACAGCCGCAGACCGCCAGCGCAATCATCAGGATTATTGCTGATATATTCTTCTTCATAGTACTTCTTGATTATTAGAAACCGATGTTCAGACCGATGTTGGCCACTCTGGTGTTAGGGTAGTTCGACGCTCCCGTCTGGAGATCCGGATCCCAGAGCTTGAACGGAGCGAAGGTAAGCAGATTCGTTCCGGACACGAAGACACGCAGCTGGCTCAGGCGCATCTTCTGGATCAATCTCTTAGGGAAAGTGTAGCCGAACTCAGCGTTCTTGAGCCTGATGTAGCGGCCGTTGACGAGCCAGAAGTCAGATGACTGGTTGTTGTTCGTCGCCTCGGTCGTGGTAAGACGCGGGTATTTCGCGTCGGTATTGCTTTCGGTCCAGTAGTTCCCGTAGATATCGGAGAACACGTTGTTCGCGGCCATCTTCGGCTCGGTGAATCCGCGTACCATAGAGGAGTTTATCGAGAAACTTACGTGGGCGTTGCCCTGGAAGAAAACCGACACATCGAATCCCTTCCATTGGGCGGACACACCGAAACCGTACACGATCTCAGGCACGTCGGTGTACCCTATGGCCTTGACGTCCTTGCTGTCGATCACACCGTCGTTGTTGAGATCCTTGTACTTGATGTCGCCAGGACGTACCTCGCCGAGAGCGCTCTGGTCCGGAGACGTGGCGATGTCAGCCTCGTCCTTGAACAGTCCGTCGGACACATAGCCGAATGTCTGCCATCTGGCCTGGCCGGTACGGTTCATGTACTTCTCGATGTAGTCCGGCTGGTCCTGATCCTCGATGACGTTACGGGCGAAAGTGAAGTTACCCATCGCCGAGAAGTTCACCTGGCCGATCTTCTGGTCGTACTGCAGGGAGCTGTCCCATCCGGAGTTCCTCATCCGGCCGATGTTGACGTAAGGCTTCGTGGTGATTCCGATATATTCAGGAATGGAAGACCTCTGAAGGAATATTCCCGAACGCTTTTCCTTGAACCAGTCCACCTGCACGCGGAGTTTGTCGAAGAACGAGACATCCACGCCGACATCCAGTTTGCGTGATTTCTCCCAGCCGACATTGTCGTTGGCCCATTCGCCGCGCCGGTAGGACGGGTAGGAGGTCACCGTCTCGCCGAAACTCCACTTATCACCGGAGTTGATTGTCTCCAGGTAGATGAAACGACGGTTGCCTCCGATCTGGTCGTTTCCGACAATTCCATAGGAGCCCTTGATTTTCAGCAAGCTGATGACATCAGCCAAGCGTCCTGTCCAGAATTTCTCGTTGGAGACCAGCCAGCCACCGGCCACTGACGGGAAGAATCCGAACCTGTGTCCAGGCGAGAAGTTCTCGGATCCGTTGTAGCCGGCGTTGAACTCGGCGAAATACCGTGAATCATAATTGTAGGTAGCCCTGAAGGCCACTCCCTGATGTCTATACGGCAGGGCCGCATTGCTGGAGGTGGCACTGGAGCCGATATAGTTCTTCTGTGACTGCTGATAGAGAAGGAGACCTGTGACGCTGTGGTTTCCGAATGACCTTGCGTAGTTCAGGCTGGCCTCCAGATAGAGGGAACGCCATCCGGTGTTGGAATATGAGAAATCCAGTGTCTGCGAGCCCTGCACAAGCTCAGTAAGGTGCAGTTCTCCGTTCTCGTCCCTGTACGCCTGACCGTATTGCTCAGGAGTCCTGGTGCGGTTCTGGTAAGCGTTGTTCTTGGCGTCGAAAGAGCCTTTGACTGTGGCTGTAAGTCCATCGGTGAGCCACGAGAAATCGTGGGTGAGGGACACGAGAGACTGAGCCGTGTTGTAGAACGCCTGCTTGTAACCGGTCTGTGTCAGAAGGGCGTACGGGTTGTAGCCCATGTTAGTACCCGGTCCTGGATAATGGCCGTCCGAATAGACCATCGGGAAGATCACAGACGGTGTCTTCAGCGCGGCCGACCAGATCGAGCTGCTGCTCGTTCCGCTCTCGTTCTTCTGCTCGAAAGTCGTGGCGAGATTGACGTTCATGGACGTGTGGCGAGTGAGTTTCACATCCACGTTCGCCCTGAAATTGAAGCGGCGGTAATATATTCCCGTGTTGTAATCGGCCGTAGGATCAGTCTTGAAGAGCCCGTTCTCGTTGTAGAAACCTCCGGATATGTAATATTTCACGGAGCTGGTTCCACCGGAGACGTTGACGTTCGCCCTGGTGTTGTTGCTGAGGTTCTTGAATATGCTGTTGACCCAATCGACATTAGGGTAAAGGTCCGGATCCTCTCCGCTCAAGGTCTTGCGTACCCTCTCCGCATCGAAATATTCAGTCCCGGAAGCCACATTGTACATTTCCATGTACTGTGTCGCGCTCGCCATCTCCGGCACCTTGACTGGGCTGGTCACACCGTTCTCGAATTTGATGCTGACCTTTGGTTTGCCCTCCTCTCCGCTGCGTGTCGTGATGAGCACCACGCCGTTGGCTCCTCGCACTCCGTAAACGGCCGTCGCGGCGGCGTCCTTGAGGACGGAGAATTCCTTGATGTCCTCGACATCCACAAGGTCAAGCTCACGCTCGACTCCGTCGATCAGGACGAGAGGGTTGGCGTTGGCTCCGAAGGTGCTGATGCCTCGGATCCAGAAAGTGGATCCCGCGCCAGGCTCGCCGCTCCTCTGCACCGATACGACTCCGGAAAGCCTTCCGGCGAGAGCGTTGCTGATCTTGGACACCGGAATCTTCACCGCGTCCGGAGCGATTGTGGCGATGGCGCCCACGATACTGGCCTTCTTCTGGTGGCCGTAGCCGACAGCCACAGCCTCCTCCAAAGTGTTTCCATCCTGCTCAAGGGCCACGTTGATGACCTGTGATCCCTTCTTTATCTGGACATCCTGGGCCACATAGCCTATGCAGGACACGCTGATGTAGCCGTAATTGCCTTTGAATGAAAGGTTATAGCGGCCATCAAGGTCGGTGGAGACTCCAATCGGAGTGTCCTTGACCCAAACCGCCACTCCGACAAGCGGCTCGCCGGTCTTGGCGTCCTTGACGGTTCCGCTGACCTCCGTAGATTTGTCATCGCCGGTTGTCTTGCCTGAGGTCTTTGCCTCGGTTTTGGTAATCGTGATGATCTTGCCTTTCAGCTCATACTTGAAAGGTGGCTTGACTATCTGCCGCAAGACAGTCTGCACGGACGCCGAGTTGAAGTCGGCCGTGACAGCCGGGGCATCCCGAAGAATTCCTGTCTCGTAGATGAAAGAATAGCCGGTCTGGCGCTCAAGTTCCTTGATGACACCAGTCAGAGGCTCGTTCTTGAACCGCTTTGTGAACGACTGGGCGGAGATGAACTGCCCGGTCATCACGAGAAGCAAAACAAGAAGCGCGCTCTTGAAAACAAGTTGTCTCTTCATTTTTGTTGAACAGTGGGTTTAGTTAACGTTATTAGTTTTGATTGTATGTCATTTTTCTGCGATCGCGATGCTGCTGTCATCCTGCCATGCCCACGAGATCGGCACAATTACGGCCACCGCCCCAAGCACATCATCGATGGACTCACGGGTGTCGAGTATGACACGGAAAGTCTTGTTCCTGTATTTCACCGGATTGTAATGAATCCGCGTTCCGTACAAGGATGTCAGTCTGGAAAACAGCCAGTCAAGCGTGACTGACTCGCAGTCCAGCTTGCCGTCAAGCCATGAGCGGTACTGGCTCACATCCCGCCTGGACTTGCTCATGGAACGGTCGATACGGTTGTAGGAGATGACCTCGCCCGGGCTGAGATAAATGTAGTCCTTGCCGGTCTGGAACTGAATCTGTCCCGTGAGGAGGGCCGCCTGGATTCCGTTCTCACCGTTGTAGGCAGAGACGTTGAACGAGGTGCCTTTGACAGTGATGCTGGCATCGTCCATTCTGACGATGAATGGCTTGGCCGGATTCTTCGAGACATCGAAGAACGCCTCGCCGGACAGCGTCACTTCCCTGCCCTTCTTGTTGAAATCAGAATCGTAGGTCAGGGTCGTAGCTGAGTTCAGCCAAACTTTGGACGAGTCCGGAAGCACGACCAGTCTCGTCTCCAGATAGGCTGTCGAGAAAGTGGAGACCGGATTCTCCTTGTCATTGAACAGATTTAAGAACAACGCCACGATGACGGCCACCGCCGCTGCCGCCGGGACGGAAATCCTCAGCAGCAAGCGTTTCCACCGGCGTGCCTTGATTTTTCCCGTAAGCCTGGCGTAGGCCATCCTCTGCCCCGCAGTCGGCCTCTCGCTGTCACACCAATCCTTCTCCATCGTCCTGAAATCATCCATCGACAGCTTACCGTCCGAAAGGCTCTCGCGGATGGAAACCTCATCCTCGTAAGTGGATTCGCCACGGAAATATCTGAAGCATTTCTCTTTGATCCGATCATCTGAAATCCTTCTGTCGTCTTTACTCATAATGACTTTAATTATTTCATATTAATTTTAACGTTTAACCGGACTTTTACCCTACCTTTGTTTTCAAATGAATATTTCAAAAGATTCCACTGCCTCTTGCTCCGCGATGATCGGTACGTATTTTTTTGCACGAAGTGACTTTTCGGACGCAATCATACATATTCCGGAATCATGCGAGGTAGGGTAAATCGGAGTCGCTGCGTTTTATAATGCAGGATATTCAATACTAATAACACAAAATTCAGATCATGAGAAAAATTCCCTTCCTGCTGACAGGCGCGCTGGCCATTCTGGCAAGTGCCACAGCATCAGCCCAATCAGAGCCATCGGATGAGGTGAAGGTTCCGGACTATTCCGGCTATATCCTTACTCCGGAGGCTCCACACACTCCCCGGATCAACGGAGCCAAGATCTATGGCGCCCGTCCAGGCTCAGATTTCTTGTACAAGGTGGCGGCGACAGGTGACAGACCGATGACATTCTCGGCCGAGAACCTGCCCAAAGGCCTGAAAATCGACTCCGGAACAGGTGTGATCACCGGAAAGGTCAAGAAAGCCGGCACCTACAATGTCACGCTGAAGGCCGCCAACAGCCTCGGCGAGGCGAAAAGGGAGTTCAGGATCGTCATCGGAGAGAAGATCGCGCTGACTCCCCCGATGGGTTGGAACAGCTGGAACTGCTGGGGCAACACGGTAAGCCATGAGAAAGTGATGGCTTCCGCGAAGGCGATTCTTGAAAGTGGACTGGCGGACTATGGTTGGTCGTACATCAACATAGACGATGGCTGGCAGGGACTCCGCGGCGGAAAGGAGAACGCGATCCAGCCGAACGTGAAATTCCCTAACATGAAAGGTCTTGTGGACTCGCTGCACACCATGGGATTCAAGGTCGGCATCTATTCCGGTCCGTGGGTTGCGACCTATGCGGCACACATCGGAACACAGTGCGACAACGCCGACGGCACCTACGAATGGGTCAAGAAAGGGCTCGTCAACGAGAACTACAGGATGGTGGATCCGTCCGGCGAGCTGACCAGAGAGAAGCTTTGGTACAGCGGGAAATATTCATTCGCCGCCCAGGACGCGCGCCAGTGGGCAGAATGGGGCTTCGACTATCTCAAATACGACTGGAACCCGCACGACTGGTACAGCATGAAAGAGATGCACGATGAGCTGGAGAAATGCGGCAGGGACATCGTCTATAGCCTTTCCAACTCCGCCCTCCTTCCTTTGGCCGGTGAATATGTCAAATACGCCAACTGTTGGAGGACGACCGGGGACATCCGCGACAACTGGAAAAGCATCTCCGGCATCGGTTTCGGCAGGAACAGCAGCTGGGCGCCATATTCAGGCCCTGGACATTGGCCTGACGGAGACATGATGGTCATCGGAAACGTCGGCTGGGGCAGGAAATACCACTACACCAACCTGACTCCGGACGAGCAATATACCCACGTCACCCTTTGGGCAATGCAGGCGTCCCCGCTCCTGATCGGCTGCGACATGGCGGTCGCCGACAAATTCACAAAGAGCCTTCTGTGCAACAACGAGGTGATCGACATCAATCAGGATCCGCTCGGTTACGCGGCCACAAAGATCTACGGCAACAGTTCCTATGCCACATACTTCAAGCCTTTGGAGGACGGTTCGCTGGCAATCGCCATGTTCAACCTCAGCGAGACAACCCAGAAGATCGGTTTCAAGCCGAGAGCCATCGGAATTATCGGGGACAAAATCATCGTCCGGGATGTCTGGAGGCAGAAAGATGTCGCCGAAATCACCAACGACAGGGATCGTTTCGATGCTGATGTACCTCCGCACGGAGTGGTTCTCGTCAGGGTGTTCCCTGGCTTCACCAAGGAAAGGCCGATAGGCAGCAGGAGGTAGCCCAGCGACAGCCAAAGATCTGGCATTCAACTAGAAAGCTTAATGTCCCGATGTGGTTATCCGCATCGGGACATTACATTATTACAGACTGTTGAATATCACGTCATTATGCTTTCTACAGAAAATTTCACTATTTTTATGTAAGATTTGCCGCCTTATGATGTAAATAATACAGGCAAATGACATTGACACAAGAACGACATTGACATATAATACAAATATGAAGATTCTACATACATCAGACCTGCATCTGGGACATACGTTATATTCGTATGACAGGACAGTCGAGCAGACCGGCTGCCTCGCCCAGATAGAAAACATCATCAAGGAACAGAAGCCGGACGCATACGTCATCAGCGGCGACATCTATCATACGACATCACCCCAGACGTCAGCGCAGGAGATGTTCATGCATCATCTCATGACAGTCCATGAGATTGATCCGTCAATGAAGGTCATCGTGACAGCCGGCAACCACGACAGCAACAAGATAGAGATCACCGACCCGCTGTGGAACCTCGTGGGAGTATCCATCGTGGCATCCATAAAACGCAACATTCTCCAAGGAGAAGACAGCGATGAATTTCACAGGCAGCTTTTCGAACGCCATATCTTCCCCATCGTGAGGGACGGCAGCACCGTCGGCTACATTGTCGCCATACCGCACTGCTACCCAGGCAATTTCCCGGCCGTGAAGGCAGGTCTTCCGAGGGAAGAGAGAATGAAGGAGTTCATAGCCCTACTGCTTGGAGAAGTCGAGAAACGCAATAAAAACGGGCTTCCGGTGGTCGTGATGGCCCATACGGCAGTAAACCGGATCTCAGGAGAGAAACCCGACGCCGTCGGCCAGGACCTCGACATCATAGGAGGAATCGATATGGTCAATGCAGATGTTTTCGGCACAGGTTACGACTACATTGCACTCGGCCATATACACAATCCGCAGAACATCTCAGACAGGATCCGCTACAGCGGCTCTCCCCTGCCTGTATCTTTCGACGAGGACTTCCACCACAGCGTTTCGATCGTGACCATAGGCGCACACGGCGACACACCGGAGATAGAGACAATCGACATTGACAATGCGATGCCGGTCATTACCATACCGGAGCAGGACGGGACCAGACGCAGCGAAGTGAAGTCCCTCAAGTGGGATGAGGCATACGAGGCGTTCAAGAAAATGGACCCGGAAAAGGCCTGCTATGTACGGCTCAATGTCACTGACGACGGGACCATTCCGGTCGAGGCGAAAGACAAGGCCGCCAAAGTTCCGGAGCAATGCCATCTGAAGGCGAAGTTCTGCCTGATAAACAGGGTGAAGAAGGTCAATGACCAGGACATAAACTCCTCCGGGAAGATAAATATCAGCACCGCAGAACTCGGAAAGATGGGGCCTTACTCCGTGGCTGAACTCTACCTGAAGGAAACGGGACAAGAAGGCATTGACGAGAATATCCTCGCCCTGCTGAAAGAAACCATTGACGAAGTTATGAACCCAGAAAAACACGACTGATACCATGAAACTGAAGAAACTGGACATCACCAACATAGCGTCGATCTCTTCCGCGAGCATCGACTTCACGTCCGCACCGCTGTCAGACTCCCCTATTTTCCTCATCTGCGGCGAGACCGGGAGCGGAAAATCCACCATCCTGGACGCCATATGCCTTGCCCTGTACAACAAGACCCCGCGTCTGACGAACGGCAACAAGACAGTTGAAACGTCCTACAAAGAGGGCGGACAGGAAATCAGCATAGTGTCTGTAAACCAGCTGCTCAAGAAAGGAGAGAAGGAAGGCGGAATAACACTCCTGTTCGAGGGGGCGGACGGCTCCGACTACACTGCCGAGTGGAAATGCCGTGTAAACCGCAATGGAAAACTGGAAGACGAAGACTGGTCCATAACCGACAGCAAAGGCAATACGAATAACAAAAGGGGCAAGGCACGCATTGACAAGATGACCGAAATCATCGGCCTGGACTATGATGAGTTCTGCCGCACGTCAATGCTCGCCCAGGGGCAGTTCACCCAGTTTCTGAAAGCCGAGAGCAAGGAGAAGTCGGAGATTCTTGAGAAAATTACCGGCACTGAGATTTATGCGATAATCGGCACCCGCATCCATAAGAACTCAATCGACGCGGATAATGCCTACAAAGAGGCGAAAAAGGACGTCGATTCTGTCGTTCTTCTCTCGGCAGAGGAAAAGAGCGCTCTTGTCAATGAAATAAAACAGACTGAAGACGACATTGAAAAGAACAAGTCCGCATTGGCCCTGCTCGGAAGCCTGCTGAAGGCGTTTGAGGCTGTCGAAGCTGCCGAAAAGTCCATAAAGACATCTGAAGAGACTCTGGTATCGGCGAAGTCGAAGTTCTCTGTCCTCACCAATGACATTGCCTATGGCAAAGCCGAGCTCGACAAGAAAAACGACATTGCCGGAGATCTGGCGAAAGACATTGAGGCTCAGAAAGTTCACGCAGACATGTTCGCGAATGTCCAGACCATCGAATCGCATCTCGTGAATGTCACGAAGCAGGGAAACTACTGCAAGAAACAGAAAGTAGTTCTCGAGAATGAGAAGAACGCTCTTGAAGCATCCCGGGCACTTTTCGCCGAACTGGAAACGAAGAAAGCCGATGCGGAAAAGACTCTTGACAGCAAGAGAGAGGCTGTAACGGAGGCCATTGAGGCCAAGATGGCGCTCATGCCTGAAGATGTGGAGAAAGAGAGACTCGACATTGGCAAGGCACTGAAACTCATCGGCGATGCAGGCACTGCCTACGCTGTCATCCAGCAGAAAGAAGAGAACCTCGCTACCGGGAAGTCCGACTACAAAAAGGCAGTAGAAGAGATTGAGGCAGAGCGTGTCGCGCTCAACGAACTGAAGGATAAGTCAAAGACAGCCGATGACACCTACGAGAAAAGTCGTGAATTATATGAGACGCAGGCTATGGCAATAGACCGGGCATCCATCCGTCTCAGGAACTGGCTCCGTGAGACAGGCAGCGACATCTGTCCCGTATGTCATGCGAAAATAACATCGCTCATCTCGGAACAGGAGCAGAACGATCTTCTCAAACCTGCAAAAGAGGCATTGGAAAAGGCGGAAACGGAGAAACGGAAAGCAGATGAGGCATCAGTCAAAGCAAGTACAGCGTTCAACACCAGACTTAAAGAGCTCGACAATTCCAAAAGCAGGCTCGGCAACGACGAAAAGACCTTGGCAGGACTCAAGGAAGCGTTCGCCAAGAATTTCTTTTCACTGGGCTTAAAAGTCAATGAAGAAAACATCAGGGAAAAGCTCGAGGAGGCCAAAAAGACGCTGGACACACGCAAGGATGCCAATGAAAAGGCAATTGCCGCTGTCAATGAAAGGCAAAAGGCCGTGGACAACGCAACTGCAGACAGGGACAAATACCAGAGCGACATCTACTCTCCTATCGTATCCGACTACAACAGGAAGAACCTGGAGATCCAGAGAATCAGCAGCAACATTGACAATGCCAAGAAAATGATCTCTGTGGCAGAGAAATCCGCATCGGAGTCCCTTCTGGCGACAGAGAGCCTCATCTCCTTCCCTGACTGGAAGAAGGAATGGGAATGTGATGACAAAGGCTTCATCGCGAATCTCAAGGAGAGTGCCAGAAAGTACAATGACACCCTGAAAGAATATGACAAGGTGACCGTAGAGATGAATAATCTCAAAAGCAACATCGCATCCGCATCAGATGTAAGGGAAAGAATCATCGCGGCCAATGGGGACTTCGTTTCCGGGGACATCGTACCGAAAAAATACGCCGGCAACGCAATCGTGGAGTGGGGTTCATTGGAGAGCCGCATCAGAACGGCTCTTGAGAACATCGACACCGCACGCAAGTCCAAAGAACTGAATGAGAACACCTTGAAAAACGCTTATGCTGAAGACGGAGCCCTGCCTAAGACTGCCGTAGAGGTCAATGCTCTGAAGAAGACTGTCGAATCGGACAATTTGGGCAAGTCAGAGCACCTCGGCAAGCTCAAGACTGTCATTGAGGATGATGACAGGAAGCAGGACGAGCTTAAAAGCAAGATTAACGCGCTTAACAGGGCCGGCAAGGTCAATGCCCAATGGAAAACGTTGGACACCCTTTTCGGCGGCACCGACGGATTCACATTCAAGAAGATAGCCCAGAGTTACATCATGCAGGACATCCTCAATCACGCAAACGCATATCTGAGAAAGATCGCACCGCGTTATGAATTGACAGCACAGCCGGGCTCACTCGTCATCCTGGTAGAGGACAATGAAGACGGTGTTGTCCGCTCTGGAAACACTCTTTCAGGCGGTGAAGGGTTCGTGATTTCATTGTCATTGGCCCTGGGCCTGTCCAGCCTCGCAGAGAACAGCATCAGCGTGGATACCCTCTTCATCGATGAAGGATTCGGAACACTCAGCCAGGAGTGGCTCAACAGCGTGATGTCTGCATTGGAGAAACTGAACTCCTCCAGCGGTAAGCACGTCGGCATCATCTCCCACATAGAGGACCTCCAGAAAAGAATCCCTACCGTGATAGAGGTCAAGAAAAAGAACGCCACCACCAGCGAAGTCTTCGTCCGCGATGCCCAATCTTAGTTCAATGATTTCCAGTCGCCGCAAGGGACTTTCACGGTTTTTGTCTTTTTGCCGCAGCGGACGACAATGCTGTCTGAACCGGATGCGTTCAGGATATAGACGCTCTTTCCACGACGGGGCACGTCAATGACGGCATTGTCCTGATATACGGCGATTATGAGTTCCTTATCGCTCTCCGCCTCGATGACAGGGTAGCCGAGTTCAGGATGATGCGGACGGAATTCGCTCTTGAGCAGAGTCTCACGATGATCGGAAGCGAACTTCATCCATTTTCTCATGACGTCAAGCTGTTCTTGCGGAATGTTCCTCAGCATTGTCGAGTATTGTACGACTCCGAAAATGGAGTTGATGATCGCTCTGCCCACATTCTCCGGAGTTTCGGAAATGTTCCATTCCAACATGTCTGAATGGACAGCCGTAGAACCGCTTGTCAGCCTGAGAGAGGCGATTCTCATCCTGTTGTCTTTCGCGTTGCCCGGGCAGTCTGCTGCACGGAACATATTGCCGTACTGTCTGATGGCAGGACCTATGTACTGCTGTCTGAACTCAATGAGGACCTCCGGTTTGATGGCTCTCAGAGCGGATGAGACTTTCTTCATCAGCACGTTCACGGCTTCGCTCAGATTCATGATGTCACGTCCGGCATATTTCTCTTTCACCGCTGGATCCTCTCCATGGAATCTGAAGCTGTCGATGAAATCGAGTTTGAATCCGTCCAGGTTCCAGTCTTTCAAGGCATTGACATACAAATCCACCAGATGTTTCCTGACCTCAGGGAAACGAGGATCAAGCACGCCGCAGCTGCTGACCCGGTCATTGTAGAGGTACTTTCCCTCAAATTTCTTGTAGGCGTCGCTATGCCATCCGACGTATGGGACACTGTACCAGACAAGATATTTCATTCCGAGATCATGAACTGCCGAAACGTGGGCAGCCATATCAGGAAATTTCTGGGGAGCCGGTCTCCAGTCTCCGCAAAAAGCATAACCTCTGTTTCCGTCAGTCGTCTGCCAACCGTCATCAAGAATTACGGTTTTCATTCCGAGATCCGCCGCAATACGGCACTCCTGTTCAATCGCTTCGGCATTTACGTTCTGGTGGAACTGGTACCAGCTTGAATACAACGGCTCAAATGCGGACTCATTCACAGGAAACGACTCGTAGCCATTCACCCGGCTCATCCAATCGGACGCCTCGCGGATGCTTTCCGACCAGAATACAGGTCGCTTGTCAAGCAGGATTTTAGTTTCATAATGCTTGGCAGGAGCTTCACTTTCCCTGAAGAAGCGCAGTTCAGAGCAGATTGCGCAACCTTCTTCCATTATGCCGAGTACGGCATCTACCTTGCGGAGCACCTCTGAGCAGGCGATTGTCAGGCAATTCGTATTATTGTCATCAAAATACTCATAGAGAGGCATCCTGTAGGCGAGTGAACTGCCGGCATTGGTTAAGCCCCAGAAAGGATCCAGGTGTGTGCCGCAATGCAAGTCCGGACTCCAGAAGTTGAAAACACCTTTCTGCGGGAAAGTGAAATATACATTGAATTTTGCCGGCGGTGCCTCTGTCTGTGCATCCATCGAAATGCTGATTATTTCTTTTCCTCCGTCATTTTCCAATGATGCGGTAAATTTCCAGTCTCCGGGATTGTCTGAGACGATTACAATCTCATCCACGAGCGAACTGCTCAATACGGGGGCTACAATTGTTCCCTTGGAAGCGAAAGGATTGCCCGTCCAAGTGTTCTGGGCGTATGAAGCGCAGATAGACAGAGCGGACAATGCAAACGTGAGTATGTGTTTGTACATATGAGTATTCTTAAACGGTTATTTTAATTATGGGGAGCGTCGTTGTAAGCCCGGTATTCGCCTTTGGTAACATTCAGGGTTTTCGGGAGCCAGACCTTATAGCGGGTGGATTTGTCCCAAGTATTGCCTGCGGATGCGAAGTCGCAGAGGTGGATCTGGCGTGGCTTGCCGTTGCCTTCCAGATCTGCTCCGGCTACCATCGGGGCTGTAAAAGACATCCACGCGAAATCGTTGCCTTCTGCCGGGGTCAGGGCGACGCTGCCGTCCTCTGAAGATTGGATTACCACGCATTCATCCACGAAACCGTCATTGAAACGGGAATCCCTTGCAAGCACTATAGGACCACGCACAACAGCCTGATGCCCATTAAGTTCCAGCAGATGCGGAGTAAGATCAAGAGACAATTCAATGCAGTCACCCTTCTTCCATTTGCGGTCCACCTTTGCGTATTCACCGGCAGGAAGATTGTCAAGACTGATGTTCAATGTATCAGAGCCGCTGATCAACTTTGCCGTAGTCGTCTTGCTCCATTGAGGGATCCTCAGCGCCAAAGTGAATTCTGCCGGTTTGGCCGGAGAGAGTTCTATGGAGATGTTTCCGGAAACCGGATAATTTCCACAGACTTTGATGCTCATGGAGTTGCGTTTGTCCAGGGAAATCTCTGCCTCGGAATCTCCATAATGGTTTATCTTGAGGCAATCGCCTTCTGTCAGATATGCGAGAGCCGGAATCATCGCGAAGGCACGGGGACCATTGGCATTGCAGCAGTTTATATTCATGTGGCACTGCTTCTCCCCTTCCACTCTCCAGCCCTCAAGCGGGGTATATTTGGCGATCTGGCTGCCGTCACACTTCATCGAACCGAGAATGGCGTTGTAGAATGTCTTCTCGATCTGGTCCGCATAGCGGGAATCTCCGCAGAATTTCAGAAGCCTGCTGCAAAGCTGCATCCAGGTAAATCCGACGCAGGTCTCCATAGTATGATAGGTCGGAACGGTCTGCAGGGCTCTTCCACCGTACCAGCACTCAATCGAGCTGCCGGAACCGGCGATGTTGATTTCTTCCTCGATTATATGTGAAACGCTCTTGCGCACGGCCTCGTAATAAGCTTCGTTTCCGGTCACTTTATAGTATTCGAGCAGGCCTTCGTAGCAGGACATCATTTCGTATGCCTTGGCGCCGTTCTCGTATGAAAACCATTTTGTATCAGGATGCGGAAAGCGCAGAGCCACAGGAATATCGGAACGGCTCACCAGTTTCGGGCCATCCGGACTTTCCCACTGCGAGACAATGTCTGTCGCGAAATCGAGGTAGCGTTTGTCTCCGCTTATGTTGTACAGTTTCATGATTGGTTCAAGCACGGAAGAACTTGCCATGCCTCTGTATAAGCCACATTTTACAATCTTGGCATTCTTGGATTTGAGCTGAGAAATGAGGTGGTCAGCCACACGCGATGCAGCAGAAAGAGCACGAGTGTCTCCTGAGAGTTCGTACCACGAGAGCAGTCCCAACATTGTGTATTTCCTTCCCCAGATGTCCCAATCTTTCAGCTGAGCTTCAGGAGCATAGTTTCCGATGTAGCCGTCAGGGCTCTGGGTTTCGATGATCTGTCCGACAGAAGCGGCAATCTTTTCATAAAGTGCCGCGTTGCCGGTGTAGCGGTATGTCTCGATTGCGCCCAAGGTCCATTTTCCCCAGAACTCACTTTGCCATCGCCATGTTTCAGTCCTGTGGCGGAAAGGTTCCACAAGTGCATCGACATCCTGTTCCATAACGCGATGACTGATGCAGTCGTCGATTCTTCCGCCTACATATCCATTGATTTTCACCGACTTCACTTTCAGTTCCGCAGTCTTTGCGCGGCCGATATTTCCTCCTGCACAGATGGAGCAAGCGAAAATTGCGAACAATGTGCTCAAGACAAATGCCCTGACGCTAAGATTGTTTTTCATATTCAATGATCGTTTTATAAATTTCAGAATGGCTAATTTACGAAAAAAAGCCGAGTACCGGTAGTCTGACACTTTAGAATCCGAAAAAGGTTAAAAATATTTGATAGAGTTCACCTATGATTCTAAAGACTTCGTCAATGGGCAAGCGGCCCGTCTATTATGTTCAGAAGAGTTACCGCAACGAAGACGGTAAGCCTTCCACCAAGTACTTAGAGACGGACAGGCGGTCAGCCACGGCGGACGTGGCCAACCCACGGCCTCGGGAAGTGGGAGGTGCCTGCCGGATACAAGTTCTCGCGACAGTGAGGACGCAGGAGACGGCAGGAGGGCCGAACGGAGCAACGCGGAGTGAGTTCCGCCGCTGCTGCCTGACTGTCGATGTGACACTGGTCTGAAGAGCACATCGAAGACGGCAATGGTGTCAAGCGTGACGCATCGAAGCCCGTAATAATGCTCCTTATGCGTGAAGGCACGGGGCATGCGTCAAGCCACGTAGGCAGAATCGCCTCTTTTGCCTACGTCATTGGACTCACGTGTGCAAATACGGCCTTTCTGCACACGTCATGCAGTTTTTGAACAGTCACGGGGGCAAATCAGGCCTTTTTGCCCCCGTAACAAAAATCACGTGATAAATAAGTCTAATTAAGCATCTGCAAATACGGGCAAAAACACGCAGGAACACATCAGACCATGTCCTTACAATCTCGATTACAAGCAGCCCATGCTGCGATTTGGATACCACCTCCTATTTTGGAATGCCTATCTCCAAGAGGAGGCGACTCAGAATCCTCAACTTGTCCGTGAGAACCCGCCTCTCTACGGACAAATCATCATTTTACTCAACTTGTCCGGAAAACGCCACATTTCACGCACGGTGATATTCTTTTATGCCAATACCAGGCGATAGAAGTCGTTGACAAGTCCAGAAATGATGTCATAGCCTACCGTCCGCGCCAAAGTGCCCTCATTCATATAGCAACACTTGTTGACTTCGATCATCAAGGATTTGTAATCAACCGGTTTCTTGGGAGTTATCGAGTTTGAATATGGATTGTTCAGGCCTACCTTAAATCCGGTGCGATCAAACAGGTGCGTCGCCTTGTCGATCATCTCCTGCTCAGGCTTGCTTGCATCGTCATTATAGCCGATGCAGATGTCGATGTCGGCGAGATCCGAAGGAAACGAGTGGCAGTCTATGATGAGCGAGCCGGGAGCCAACTCAGAGGAAAGGCGCGAGATGAATCCGTGATATTCATTCATCAAGGCGGTCCGCCCGGAAATCAGGCGGCGGCAATCGCCGAACCTTTCGTAGAGGATGCCTTGGCCGGCGGCATTCAATCTTTCCGACAGCTACAACCTTATCGAAGCGGCCATGGATGGGAAGGCTCAAGCAGATGAGAATCTTAGAGTTACAGAGAATCGTTATCACGCATCCATGTGTCCTCTCTCGGATTATCTTGATGCGCAGTTCCAGTGGCAGCGGGCCAGGAGTAATCTTATCGAGGCGTTCACGCAGTCCCGTATCGCCGAGACGGATTACCTGATGGCTATCGGCCACCTGGTGAACGAGACGGTCTTCGCAAAGTAACGGGACGGATCCGATCAGTGAACAGCTTATCGAATATACCCATGCCTTATCAGGTCTTCTCTTGATCTGACGGGGAATGTGTAACCGTCACGGAGCAGGAACAAGTTGTCTGAAACCTGAATGATCGCTTCGTACAAATGGTCAGATACGATGATCCCTTTATTTGCTTTCTCCTCCCGGATCAGCGACTGCATCTTCTCGACATGAATAGGGGCGATGTTGGAGAAAGGTTCGTCCAGGATGCAGAAATCAGAGGGTGACTTGATGATGATGAACATTTCAGCGACACGAGCCTCGCCACCGGATAATTCCCGAAACTGTTTCTTCTGAAAGGTATGGAACTTGGGATCAAACGACACCAAGCCGTCATATTCAACATCATACAGTCTGAAGGCTTCGTCCAAGGTCATCCTCGGCGGCATGAAGAGATTCTGCGGAAGGTACTTGACCCTGTCGCCGATATGCCCATAGTCAGTACTTTGCTCATCGTTGAACCTTACAAAGATGTTCTGTGGCTTTATGCCTCCCATAATACATTTGAACAGGCACGATTTTCCCGTACCGTTCCTCCCCAGGACACCCGTCACCTTGCCGCGTTCCGATGTGACGAAAGCGCTTTGAAGCACCGTTAGTTTTCCGAATTCAAGGTGCACGCTGTCAACAAGCATTCTATTTATCCTATCTGATGACATTGCCAACACATATTGAAAAGGTTAATAGCGCGACGAAGACCACGAAGTCAACAGCAAACGGAATAGAATAATATTCAGTTCTGCTGATCCCCAGATTCAGATAGAAATAGATGGTCTGCCCTCTCTGGAAGGACTTGAACAAATACCAGATGACAGGGATAAACAGCAGCTTCAGCAGAACGAATGTGGGAGTCAAGGTAGGATCAAAGACGCACAGTCCGGCAGCGGTGAATGAATATGCCGCTGACACAAGGTACACCGCTTTGGCATACCGGGCCGACAACTTGATTTTCCGGAAGATATTCATAGATCCATCAATAAAGTTACGCATAGGCATCAAAACGACCGTCGTCGTCCGGATAGTCATCTTCATCAGAATCCACATCCTCGTCATCAGCATCAAAGGCAGGAATATGGACTTTCTCCATTTCAGACGCGTATTTTGTGAGACATCCTTCTGTGTAAGCAGCGACGGCATCCGACTGTCCTTGGGCATACGCCTTCTGAAGATACTCAAAAGCGCGGTCTCCCCAATCCTCCTCCGGACGTACCACATACAAATATCGTCCTAAACCATATCGGGCATCCCGGTCTTCCCCCTCCGCCATCTGACGGATTCTGTCAATCGTCGGCCCGTCCAACGTTAACAATTTGTAACGAATCTGGAAATCTTCTTTATTCATAGTCAATCGAAAAATACTCTTGGGTTAATCTCGGCCGGTGTTCGCCATTCAGTTCCTCATTCCGCAAGCAAGGTTTTCTTCTTGCTCCACTTAAACGATTACGTTTTCAAATGCCGCCGCCCATTCTATCGGATCCACTTTCAACTACTTTCTGCCATTCATTATCAATCATCTACAAATTTAAGAGTTTTCGGGGAATAACCTATAATTTGTTTTTGGGGCTCACCTGCAAATATCCTATCTTACCAAAGTCCGTGAACTCCTTGAATCTCATCCTGATGCTGCGACATTCGCCGCACAACTTAAAGCCGCATATCCGACCCTGCCTGGCGCAGAAGGTGTAGATGCTCTTGCACAGGCACTTTGCAAATAGTATTTTGAAATATTATTGTCGGTCGTTTCTCTTCAGAGCCGCCCATTTGTTACAGTGATCCCTTCAGCACTCGGATTATTACCCGAGGCGTTGTGATCACTTGCGCTGAATATGGAGCTGTCGCTTAAATCCTACCAAGGTTGCCTCGTGCGCAGACCGACCCCTCCTGCTCACGAGACAACCTTAGCCAGCTATCCCGTGCGCAAACCGCGCCCTCCTGCTCACGAGACAACCTCGGCCAGCTATCCCGTGAGCAATTGGGGCTATCCTTGCTCACTGGAGAACATGGCTGGTCAGCTTTTTTCGGGACGCGCCCTCACATTGGGAGGGAATATGGTCACCGAACCGCGGAGTCGTTCCTCTTGAAGCACTGAATTAAAGGCATCGGCGAGAGACCGTGAAGCGTCTTTGAGGTGTTCTATCATCTCGTCACGGTTCGTACTGAGAGCCAGATCCGCTATCGCCAATGAGCGTATCATCGCGAGAACTGACTGCTCGTTTCCTCCCCACAGCGTCGTTGACATCGACAGCATAGCATTCTGGATGATGTCCATCGACACCATCGGATCTTTCCAGACATTGATGTCTGTGTTGAACTTCAACTGGCCGTCTCCATCCTGCAGCACTTCCAAAATTCTTTTCATAATTACTTAATGTTTAGTTGTTTGACATATAATCCCAGGCTCCTGCCCAAGACTTGATCTTTCATATTCTTATCCTTCGTAAGTTGGCATACGCTTCCCGTAAAAACGCATAATCTCCCGTCCGCGGACCATCGCTCTCCGTCACCCAACGTCACCCAACGTCGCCCACCAC